>Ga0131853_10010348_pt1 | contig 17051 bp, 14 predicted proteins | sample TergutLab28metaG_FD_92764 | JGI IMG/M metagenome (GOLD analysis project Ga0131853, IMG submission 92764) | Labiotermes labralis P1 segment gut microbial communities from Petit-Saut dam, French Guiana - Lab288 P1 (version 2) (version 2) | ecosystem: Host-associated > Arthropoda: Insects >... | reverse complement strand
TCTTGAGAATTTCTTTACCTCCCCTGCCTACACCTCAACACTTACTATTCAAACTTCCCGCCCTCTTTTTCAAACTTCCCGCCCACCGAGGGAGGGGAGGGAGGTCACGTGACCGGGGAAGTGGAGGGGGTAATTTTACTCTTGGGAAAATCTTTACCTCCCCCTGCCTACACCTCACCGGTTACTACTAGCGACCGTGGTCTTCCCCTCCGTAGATATGTAATGAGTTGTAACTTGCTTACTCAATCCGTTTATGCCCCAGGATAAACTCATTAGCGTTAATGACCAGCATAGAACTGTTTGTTTACCCTTCAGTACAACCCATTAGAAAACCACTAGTTTGATAAAATCACACACATTTGTAATGCTGTGTTGTAAATGCTGAAGTAAAGGATATCGATGTAGAATGGGGATAATACGGAATGTAGGTTCTCCTTGTAGAATGGAGTTAAGGTGGACGGTAAATGTAATGTAGGATGTCCATGTAGCATTGCGGTAATATAAAGGGCAATGATGATGTGTAGTTTATTTATGTAGCTTGGAGTTAATATGAAGGGTAAATGACGAAGAGTATTTTACCCAAGTAGCATGGTGATAACGTACAGAGTACGTTGTTCATGTATCATGGAGGTAACGCGGAAGGTAAATGTGATGTAGGATGTTTATGTAGCTTTGTCGTAATATAAAGAATAATGATGAAGTATAGATTGTGCATTGGAGTACGATTAACGTGGAGAGTAAAGGATGAGGAGTAGTTTATCCACGTAGCATGGCGGTAATTAGAAGAGTAAATATTGAAATTTAGGCTATCCATGTAGAATGGACATAATGTGGAGAGAGGGTTGTCCATGTAGAATGGAGTTAATGTTGAGACTAAATATAATTTAGGGTGTCCGATATTATGGCTGTAGTGTAAAGAGTAATGATGAAGTATAGGCTTGTATGTAGCATGGAATTAATATGGAGGGTAAATGAGGAAGTGTAGGTTATCGATGTAGCATGGTGATATTACGGTATGTTACACACGTAGCATGGCGGTAATATAAAGATTAATTATGAAATGTAGGTTGTGCATTAGAATAGAGTTAATGTAGAATGTAAATGAAGAAGAGTATGCTATCCATGTGGAATGGAGATAATGTGGGGAGTAGGTTGTCCATGTGTGATGGAATTTAGCGAAGCGTAAATATAATGTAGGAAATAAATGTAGCATTGCGGTAATATAAATAGTAAGGAAGAAGTATTAGTTGTGTAAGTAGAATGGGGTTATGCGGAGAGTAAAAATGTAGAGTAGGTTATATATGTAGCATGGTATTAATGTGAAGAGTAAGTGATTTACAGAACGTTGTCCATATAGCATGGTTATAATACGGAGAGTGGGTTGTCCGTTTAGGATGGCGGTAATATAAAAAGTAACGATGAATTATACGTTGTGTATGTAGAATACAGTTAGTGTGGAGTGCATATTACGAAAAGTAGGTTATCCATGTAGAATTGAGATAATGTAGACAGTAAGTTGTCCACGTAGCTTGAAGTTAAGGCGGAGGGGAATGTAATGTGGGATGTTCATGTAGCATTGCGGCAATGCAAAGTGTAATTATGAAGTAGTGGTTGTTCATGTAGAATAGAGTTAACGTGGAGAGTAAATGATAACGAGTAGCTTGTCCATGTAGCATGACAGAAATGCGGAAATTAAGTATAGGCTATACATGTAGAATGAATTTAAAGCGGAAGGTACTTTGTCCATTAGAATGTGATAATGTGGAGTGTAAAGGTCGAATCGTAAATTCTCCATGTAACTTGGTGATAATACGGGGAATAGATTGTCCATGTAGCATGGCGGTAATGCGGTGATGAAATATTAAATTATTAAATGAGCATGTAGCATGGGGATAATATGGGTTTATGATGTCAATTTAGTATGGCGATAATGCGGGGAGTGAATGATGAGGAATAGTTTGTCCATGTAAAAGGGAGATAATGTGGAGATTAAATGATGAAGAGTTGGTTATCCACGTAGCATATAGTTAATGTTGAGGGTAAATGATGAAGATTACATTGTCCATCTAGCATGGTAATAATACGTAGAGTAGGTTGTCCATGTAGTATGACACTATTTAAGAGTGTACATACTGAACTGTAGACTGACCATGTAGAATGGGTTAATATGGTTTGTACATGATGAAGAGTAGTTTGTCCGTGTAGTATAAAAGTAAAAAGGTTTGGTGGCGAGATTGTTGGTCATTTGCCCCCAGGGTTAAGCTGATAAACTGTAGAAGAGAACATGCACACTGACAAACGAGGCGGGACACTTTTATCTAACTAGGCAGCACAGTTGTCGCCCAACACAACACTGCTGTATTCAAGAACTTTCAACAATACATTAAGTGCAATTGCCTTGCATTATTGATGTGGGATCAGTGCAAGCCATCATACAAGTTTGTTGCGATGTGCTGGCTCTTTTGTGAAAATTTCACGTCGATTCTGGATATCAAAAAGGAACCATTACTCCTAAGATCTTTATGAAATTTCTCGTTCAGCGGAATTATAAATTGACCTGGGATAGCAACTCGCTACATGCTAGATGATCCAGCGATCGAAACTTTGTACCGGTGTAGACAGGTTCTACGACCAACCCAGCCCCTATTCAATGGGTAACAGGTAAGGAACTACAGAGGCGTGGTGTGGAACACTATCCTAATTCAGTGCCATGAAAAGTTACAATTGTACCTCCACTCCCGTCTGAATCTTCACGGCTTGCAAAGAGACTCAGTAAACGTACCTACACAATATGGCGAGTAATGCTAGTTTTAAATTGTTAAAACCTAAGTTAAACCTTTATAGCCATAATTTAAGACAATATATTTGAAAGATTCTAGTTTCGAATCCTGCCATTCCAATATATGGACACCAAATTAGATTATGTTAGGTTATGAAGGGAAGAGTAGTTTAGGTTATGTTACGTTGCGCTATGTTAGAGGCGAAAGGTTAGATTAGGTTACGTTATTAACGGAAGGTTAGGTTAGGTTAGCGTAGGTTATGGACGGAAGGCAAGGTTGGGTGAGGTTAGGTTCGGGTAGTTTATGAACGGAAGTGTATGTGAGTTTAGGTTAGTTTAGGGTAAATTAGGTTAGGCTAGGTTATGAACGGAAGGCGTTCGAGACGGGCTCGTCTCCAAAACCTTTCCTTCATAACGTAACCTAACCTGACCAGGCCTTCCGTTCATAACCTAACTTATCCTAGTCTTACGTTCATAACCTAGCCTAAAATATACTAACTAGACATATTCTACCATTCCGTTCATAACGTAGCCTAACCTAACTTAACTAACCTACACTTGCGTTCATAACATACCCGAATCTACACCATATTATCCCGTTCTACATGGTCAGTCTACAATTCAGTATGTGCACTCTTAATTAGTGTCATACTACATGGACAACCTACTCTACGTATTATTACAATGCTAGACGGACAACATGTTCTCCGTATTATCACCATGCTATATGAACGACGTACTCTTAATCACTTATCCTCCACATTAAATCCATGGTAAATGGATAAATTACTGTTCATAATTTACTCTCCAAATTAACTCTATTCTACACACACAACTTATAATTCATCATAACCCTTTTCATTACCACCATGCTCTATGGACTTCCTCCATTACATTTACCCTCCGCCTTAATTCCATGCTACATGGACAACCCACTCCACACATTACCTCCATTCTTCACGAATAACCTGCTCTTCATCATTTATACTCCACATTAACTCCATGCTACATACACAACTTATATTTCATCATTATTCTTCACATTACCGCCATGCTAACGGACATCGTACATTACATTTAGCCTCCACCTTAACTCCATTCTACATGGACAACCCTCTCTCTACATTATCTCCATTCTACATGTATAGCCGAAACTTAAAAATTTACTCTTCTAATTACCGCCATGCTACGTGCATAACCTACCACTCATCCTTTACTCTCAACATTAATTCTACTTTACATGCACAACCTATACTTCATCATTATTCTTTACATTACCGCAAAGGTACATAAACATCCTACATTACATTATCAACCCGCCTTACTTCCGTGATACATGAACAACTTACTCTCTACATTATCCCCATGATACATGTGTAACCTACTATTTATCACTTGCCCTCCACATTAACTCAATTTTAAATACACAAACTATACTCACCATTAAAATATACATTCAACACTGTCTCCATTCAAAATGGATTTCATATACTTCAGCTTTTGCATTTAGTGCATTACCAATATGTATTCTAAAGGTATGTCCTGAAGGGTAAGGAAACAGATCTAAGTGGGACATTAACACTAATACAGAGTCAGCACGTTTCAACTTGTTACACAACTATGGGCGAGACACCACGTTCTGTTCAGTGTTCTATCTATTTCTAACCAGCACTTGACCATGTGCGTGGAATTTAACTCCGCTAGTGAAATTCTATATGCGGCTTCTCTGTCACCAACACCTAGCAGCAGAAACCTACGTCACTTAAGCATGTAAAATGAGGCTGATCGTCGTAAAATATGAAATTTGTCGTGTGCCTCATGGGTAAAAAATCAACTCGCAGCTGCTCGTTTTTACTTGAGTATTGTGTTTCGTTTCGCCTTTTGTGGAGTAGAGTTTGGGGATTGGTAGGAAGGATAAGAAGTCTTTAAAGACCGTCAGCACTGGAATTCATCCTGCGGGCTCGTTACAGGTATTTTGATGATATCATTCCTATTCGTTCTAACGCCTAGCCTTAGGCATCACCATTGTCATCTCCACAACAACTTAGCAGCAGCTATGGCATGCGTGGAATCTATATAGAACACTGTAAGTTTATATTTAGTTTTATTCATTTCTTCTTGTGTAAAAGTATAGCGGTATTCTAACTTTTATTGTTTTTACAGCTACACGGTGGCGGAACACAATTTACGACAGCAAAATACATACCGATGGGATGGACCTATATACCCGTATTATTCAACCCATAGCGCCCGGATATTGTCGTTGTGTACCTGGCCTACTTTGTCCTAACAAACCTCATGATCTAAGTGCTGGTAGATTCTTTTATACACGTTAGGTATTTTGTAAATAAAATCCCATTTATTACATGAACAAATATTTTCTCGAAAAACCAGCTAATACAAAACTGTTTGTGTTACAGGAAGAAGACCCCACAATGTTTCCATTCCGGTTTTCCTCAGAAGGATTGAAAAATTACTGATTCGGTTTGGCGGGAACATGCAAGATGGAGACCGAAATTTATTTACATGCTACATATAAAAGGCCCTGCATTCTTATTAGACTGTGCTCCTCGGAGTAACGTACGACGGGTGGGGTTTTGTACAGCATTTATGACTCATACTGTGTCTTTCATAAGCTGTGTTTGTACAATTATGTTGCGCTAAACGACAACTTTGCTACCTAGCCAGGTAAGAGTGTTTCGCATTTGTTTTTTCAGCGTCGGTAGTAAACGTTCTCACCGCATGTATTGGGACTTTCAGTGCCGTTGTAAATTGTTTGTTAATAAGTTACAAAGTTACTCTCTAACCCGATCCCTTTAAGGAAAAGAATTCTTTGGAAACGTAATAACAAAATGTGTATTTCAAATTGTACGCGTTTTTAACCACATCGCAAGCAACCTTGTGTCTTCTACCAAACCACCCTTTGCTGGTTAATTAATGGGAGTGTGGAAACAAAATAAAGAGGGGTCCGCTTACAATTTATATATGTTTTGTAAATTCCAAATTGCGCCTTTTATTTATGTTTCCTTATTACAACATACCCGGAATATGATCCTTAAAAAAGATATGTTTAAAGCAGCCGAATTCGAACCTAGAATCTTTCCATTATGAGTCCAGAATCTTACCGCTTCGGCCAACTGTTTACGAAATGTATAAAGTCGTATAAAATTTAACCTTTTGACGCCTAGTGTTAACTATAGTGGTCGTACCTCACCGCTAACCTCTAAAGTTGCATTTTATATATTTATTCAACAAATATAGGTACTGAATATTTTTAACATTGTGTATACTCTCCGTTTCTTTCTCTTCTAACGTATTTGATTTCTGTATTATTCGCATTTTATACACAGGGTGTGCTAAAATTAAAAAAATAATTCCCGCGCCAAAAGGTTAAAAGTACCGCGCGAAAAATTTTCAGTTGGATTTCAAAATTGTGGGATTAAAAATAATAATATTTAAAGTTAAGTTTTAAATTAAAAATTCCGTGGTGGTAGCCATATTGTAAAAAGAGCTGTAGAAGCCATTTGAAATTTAAAGTTACGTTAGCGGAAATTAAAACTACCGTGCCGGAAGCATAATGTAAAATGGCGGCAGGCGCCAATTCAAATTTAAGATCAAGTTAGCTCAAAATTTAAACTACCGCCTGTTAGCCATATTATATAATTGCGGAATTAAAAAATTATAATAAATAAACTCAGGTAAACACAAATTTAAAACTGCCGCATCGGTAGTCATTTTGTAAAATGGCGGCAGGCGCCAATTAGAAATAATAATAATTAAAGTTGTGTTAGCGCAAATTTTAAAATAGCGTGCTGGTAGCCATATTCAAAATGGTGGAATTCAAAATAATAATAAAATAGATTTTAAACTGAAGTTAGTATTTTAAGTAGCGCGCTGTTAGCCATGTTGTAAAATGGCCATAAGCGCCAATTCACAAATAATTAATTCATAATCATTAACCTCACCCACCATATTTGTTTACATCACGTGACTACCAGCCCAATTCAAGTGGAGTTTGGCGCTAGTTAAAAAATAATACCAAAATTTAAAAATGGCGCTCAATCAAAATGGCGGTATGTGCCGAGATGTCTAAATATGTAAATTTACGTTCCGGCGCCAATTTGTCTGGTCCAACAAGACGCCACACTGTCTGGCATAAATACTTCATTCGCCACATTTATTTAGATGCTATGTAATTTTTTCCATCAAGTGACATTCGCCACATTCATTTACATATTAATTAGGTCAGCCGCTATATTTCTTTACATATTGAGTAGGCTAGGCTCAATATTGGTTTACATATAACTTATTTTGTTTACATGACGTGACTGCCGAAGGGCATAAGGTGTTTAAACTCACCTGCCATATTTGTATACATGAGATGTCTCTTACGTCGAAATTCATGTACCCATTTGCCATGTTTGTTTACATTCGACATCACTTCCATTCCAAGTTCATTGACACCTTTGACTTGTTTGTTTACGTATGACGCCACTCCAGTTCAATAAAGTAGCACGCTTCACTTCCGGATGCCCTATCGGCACCCTCTCTACTTACGTATCTCCAATCATAGACTTCTCACAGCATGCGATTCGTACTTGTTTTCCAATTAAACTCTGAAACGATAATCTGAGAACACGTAGCTGAAGGATATTTTTCTAAGAACGTCTCTTACCTTCGTGTAAAATGAACCACACTTTATGATTATAAACAAATGTGCGTACCTGCTGTCAGCCCTATTACCATTACACTTAGTGTGAGTAGTACACAATGAGGTTCGGTCCGCCCATGGGCTAAGCCCCCGGGCCCAAAATTCGAAAAATGGGTGTGCAGTTTTCCCAATGAAATTTAAAAAAGGAGGTAGTGAGCCCCAAAACTCCGAAAAATACCTTGTGGGAAAAAGCCCCGGACTGAAATTTAAAAAAAGCTAAGAGATGTAGAGTGCAAGTAGGTCATAAGTCCGGCACCGGACCGAATTTAAAAAAAGACTAGCGATTTTAAGTGCAAACGGTCATAATTTCGGCCCAGGGCTTTCTAATTTTTCCTAGGACCTTTATCAGGGTGCCGCCGTTAGGATTGGGCCGTCGTCCAGCCTGGTATGTCGGTCTCTACACTGAACTCTGACCTAACATAACTATGTGAAACTTAACTTTTTGAATCGGCCATTTTTAAATATGGCAGCCGGCTGTAAGTTGAAAATAGCTTACCTTTTAAAGTCCGCAATTTTACAATATGGCTGTTAGGGCGCTAACTTTAATTTAAAGTTAGTATGGTGGTCAGCGCTAAATTTGAAGTCCGCTATTTTGGTTGCCAGAGCGCAAAATTTAAATTAAAGTTTATATGACTTTCGCCATTTTCCAATATAGCGGCCAGCGCGCTAAATGTGAATTAAACCTAACTTTAAAGCTCGCCGTTTTAGAATATGGCGGTCATCGCCCTTGGAGAGAGAGAGACGGAGTATTGATAGCAAGATCGGTGTCGTGCCTCCGTGAAGCCCTGTGCCCCACATACAGCCCTAGGCTCCGTTTGGATTGACCCCTCGTGTCGTCGAGAGTTGCAGGTGAAATTTTAGAGCGCTGTTCATCTCTGTTTCCCTCGCATTCAGTAAAATACTGTTGCAAGTGCATTCTATCATGCGCTAAGGCAAGTTGTATTTTATCATGCGCTCCGGAGCCGCACGTGAGAACCGAAACGCCTCGTTAACCGAGAGCTGATGCATATGCATTTTATCAAGCGCCTATGAGCATGACTTCTTGATGCTGCAACTTACTCGAGTAGCTCGGGGAGGTACCGAACGCTGTGAGTGGCTGATCTTATGTGTCCGTGCACGCAAGGTCGATTATTTCAGGTACGAAAGCGCTAACGCATGGGAGTTCGATATATTTTAAGCCGATGTCCTGAGAAGGCGATATAGGAAATGCCATAGGGCAAGAAATGTGGTGGGGTTTGGTTCTGTATAAACGCAACGTTATAGGACCACATAGCATTGATGTTTGAGCTAGCCGCAATGTTAATTTGTGAATAATTGTCTGTATCTCGAAGCTGTGGAGAAGGTAGGGCGTGGCATCATGCATTTGGATAAGTGCATTATGCAAACTGTTAATACGCAGCTATTGGCTTATGATAAATAAATTCGTATAAGTGTAAAACAACAGCGCATTATTAATGTATCGAAATGCACATATAAAACGACAAAGCCGTTGTGTGAAGCTGTGCTCCAGTGCTGCGAAAAAGGACGTTGCATCCGGAGATTGAATTCCCGGAAAGTAGGTAAGTTGAGCGTTATACGAAACATCTTGATACGATATTTAAGATGTAATGAGTTGAAGTAAGGTCGCGCTTTCATATTCATGTTGCGCACGATGATCAGGAATGCAATAAGCGATAGTGTGATCAGAATAAAGACGTATGTAAAGAAATGCGCGATCAAAAGTTGACATACATCTGTGTTGCATTCCTGATAATCGTGCGTAACAAGCGCAAACGGTGTGAAGATAGGTGGAAGAGGAGTAATGTACAGCTTCACATAGATTACCGCGTCCGTGACGGCCTAACCTTGTTGTTGCTTGTTTTGGGGAAGAGGCATGTCTGCAAGACGATGGTGCCGGGGAAAGGAGAAGAACATAGCGTGCTCTGCTTATTCTTCTAATGTAAACGTAAGGGCCTTTTACCAGTTCATTTCAAGATATCGCATAGCATCAGATCAATGGTCGCCCTACCATATATTCTCTTAACCGTTTGAGGGATGGTAATGAACTAATAGATGCTCGTACAGGAGCTTCATTACGAGCGCGGTTGTCGGCAGCGGCCACATACGAGACAGGCTTTGATAACCCGTGGCAGAGACTTGTGTGGTTATCGGTAGTGCTCACGTAAGAGAATGAGAAGAAAATACAAGTTAGTTCGGTGATCCCTACCTTTCACAACACAAAATGAATACACAACATTCAGTTAGATTGCCTTTAATCAAAGCAGATGCGGTATATAGATACGCTATTTATTATGTGTTCACATACATGCTACAAGCTCTTCTTCATACAGGTGACGGTAGTCTATATATTAAATGACGATTTTATGTTTCACACAAAAGTTACGAGTTCCTCATACAGGTGATGATAATCTATGTGTTTACTGGCGTTAGGCATCGGTTCCACATACACAACTGACGATAAGGCCATCGTCACATACGATAACATGTCCGGCAAGGCAAGTATGTAATCGCGCAAATGTTGCTGCACGACATGAAACATTCGCGCAAGATTGTGCTGGTCCAGTGGCGTCAGACATATGTACTCATTGCCGAGATACATTCTCGCTAACCCGCGGTAACTCCTCGAAGTATTTAACCTAAATCTACCACTTTCGCTATTGACGACTGGTTCCTCCTCCCCCTTGCGCATAGACTCGTGTATCTTGAGTAGACACTCCGTCAGCGTGTGGATCTGCTCGTCTGTGAGAATGATGGACTTTGACCCACCCCTCCATATGGCACCGACTTCTATCAGAGGTTGATAGTCACTTGCGGGGTAGAATCCGGCAGATACTTATTTGGTCTTAAAACCATTGAAGAAAAACAGGCGCCTGAGCAGGACCATCTAGGGACGGAATGCTGGATTGGCAGCCCAGTAGGTACAGATGTCACTGTAGGACGAAGAGGCGTCAGGCAATTGCTGCTACGGCTACTAGACAGGAATTTCAACATCCTCCTCCTCCTCTTGGCAGCAGCAGCAACGTCAAATGAACGTTTAGTAGTAGTATGCTGTCTAGACGTCATCGCAGCAAGGAGGAGAGTGATGGTATGGACGACGTGCTCGACCGGTTTATAGGGCTGCAACAAATTCGGCAGTATGACGTAATGTAAGGAGTAAATTGGACAAATTCCTTCTTCTGCAGATAGTACATTAACTAATCGCAGAGAGAGTGAGCGATTTTGGTTGCGCAAGCAAATCTAGGAATCTTGTAACAAGGTAATATACACCAGCGGTCGTGATTGAAAGAGTCGGGTGAGTTGCAATTGAGATCCTCTAGGTTATAATTCGGCCGTCCCGTGAGTCCTGCTATGAGTGTACATTTCGAGACGCCGGAGTCGTAGATGTGTGCGAATCCCGCCACAACTTCGTTAATGATCGTGTGTAAATCTTTATATTCAATATGCACATTGGTTCAATTTAAGCCGGTCTCTGTCGAGCCATGATCCGCCACCTTGTAGGAGCTCTTGAAACGGAACGTCTCGGAAGTGGCGTCGCTGGCGACGCGGAGCTCCTTTTCCGACCGTCTCATTCTGCCGCCCCCGCAAAATCTCGTCAATCATGACCTTCCTACCTCCAGTCAAGTTTAGATTAGGAATGATAAAGAATCGTTGAAGTACCTACATTTTTATAGGCAACTGCTACAGCATTGACCGCAGACGCCACGCGAAAGTTCGACCCCGAATTCAGTAGTGAACCATCTTTCAACCTGTAGGTCTGGGTTGCATTCATCGAAGAGCAGGTTGAATGGTTTTGGCGTGTAGCCCCGATCCATGTAGAGGGCGAATAGACAGCAGACTTTACACGTTAGGCCTTGCAGCTGTCTCCTGTTATAGTCCCAGGTCGTGTAGTTGCGTTAAATGAATCCAAGTAGTATGCAATCGAAATTTAGGGTCGGAAGTGCACGGCTTGACAGTGTGAACCTCTCTCTGTGTGGAAATCGGCATTGACGATGACGGTGCAGGTTCGCGCGATCGAATGTGGTAGGAGATCGGATGGAAATTCTCCGACGCGATCCGGTCAGGTGTAAGATCTAAGAGTAATATAAAATAGTCGTTTATATGTATATATATCGTGTATCATTAACAGTACGCAGTTGGAGTGATGTATTCCAGACGCTTCGAAAAGCTTCCTGTACGCCATGACGGAAGTCTTATCACGGTCCATGCACAGAGATAGGCCCTCGTTAGGGAACCGTTTCCCGTTCACAAACAGCGAATTATCACTGATATCATGATGTTGAAAACAGTATCGGTTGCTGTCCAGCGAACCGAAAAATTTGGCGTTCTTAACCATACAGAACAAGAGACGTTTGGGAATGCGACCTGGGACGGCATTGTCGATATACATCGATTTCCATCCGGCGGAGAATGTGAACGTCTTATGTTCGAATCTCGTTATGTTTTACCGCGCGAAATTCCCCTTGTTCAGTGTCGAATTGTGAGCTATCAACATGGCGGGGATTGGCCTTACGCGACTGACCACTAATTGGGCGACCAAAAACTTGAAAACGGTTTTTGAATCGACAGTCTTGTTCATTAAATAGAAACTCGATCGGTCCTTCGTCAACGTGATTTGCAACTTGACACCTGGCAGTAAGTATAGGGGTACGTTACATATGTCACTATGTAATCGACAAAAGAGCTGGTCTTCCTTACTTGCGCTAAGTTTGTTCCAACGAGGGATGAATCCCCGGTTCGTCGTTGCGGTCAGAGCCACGGCCGTAAGGTCGCAAGGCTGCATGTCGCCCGTGTCGAGATACCAGTAGGCGTTTGAGAGAAGCGAACCTGCCGCATCTGTGCCGTAGTTCATGAGAGTCTCGAGATAAGGGCGATAATGTTAGCGCTCGCTCGCCTGCGTGATGTTGAGACTTTGATAGTGACGTTACATTGACTGAACAGAGAGTGGTGGATATTTTTGGTCACAGCCGTGAGATCCATAAAGTCCACATCCTTTCCCGAAGCCGAAATTATTTACCAAGGCCGTAGAGTTTGATATCTAGATCTCTGTAAGTATCGTTATCGGCAGGTATAAAAAAATCCATATCGTTTGATCCACGGGGGGCGATGTGTTTTATGCGGTTTCTATCGTCCCGAGCCCATTCGTCTGAATAGGCCCCTGAGCGAAGATGTCAAATTGGTTACTAACGGACTCTATCTCCGCGGCAGACATGATGGCTGCTGAAAAGTGACTGAAGGAAAGTAAGAAAAGAGGTCCCTTTTCATTATTTTTCAAGCACGCTTGGTCTTTTTGTTTCGAGTGTTTGCCCCCCTACTTCCCGTTTCACCGACGCGTTTGCGTCCAAAGCCTCGCAATTTCTTAATCAATTTTTCTGCGGATTCAGTCACGTGTTTAGACACGACATATCCTGCACGCGTTTGGGGTGATTTGTGTTCAGCAATATCGGTCAGGATCTTTCCACCAGTACGCAACGTCTCGTGGTCCACTGCTTTGGTCCCGCTTCACAGGATAGTTCGGAACCAGCGAAAGAAACTACCGAAAAAACTGCCGATCTCATGTCCTCGCTGAAGTTAGAGGGGGGCGGAATCGACCGGTCCGATCCCAGGGTAAGACCTCGACCCGCTTGATTTATGTAGTACACTTCTAATTGATGCATCGTTGTTAACGGCCTATTAGAGATGCCGAAGCCGCGTTTTATAAATTACCGTTGGTAATTCTTGCGAGAATGAAGCACCACTTTTGTCGGCGTCGTGCTATACTCGAAATGGATGTGCAGCCCCTCCGTCGTCAAGAACTCTATTCGAACGTCCTGAAATCTCCGCTGCTCGACGGGCACATAATACACGATTCGTAAGTTTTGCTGACATGATGATGATGATGAAGGAAAGGCAAAATTCCGCATGCAACGGACGGTGTTGTCTCTTCAAATTGCGGACATATCAGGTTACATTATATTAGGGAGGCAGTTCCCCTATGTGCGGCGTGGAACATGAAATTTCATACACCCTCAATTCCCAATTGGAGGTCGCGCACAGTTCTACGGGATGCGCAACAGTTTCACCGTGAAATTGGAGTGTGTATTCTGTATATAGATACCTCGCGAGGCGTTGCTGAACAGAGTCATGTAAAACTGACTGGGGTTCGGCCTTATATTAGATATTCTTCACGATAGCTAAAGGTAAATAAGAGTCGGAATTCTGACTATAACCTCGCCAGCGGACACGATATTACCGAATGCCTCGTCTAACTCTCTTATCCAGTAATTTTTGCTATTTTATAAGCGGTCCGGTCTGATATGCGTACGGAGGTCAGTTACTCCCTGTAAAACCGGCTGTCTATGGGCGTGTGGTATAAATCCTCGAGCTCGTAGACGTCTCGCGGGTTTCTTCCTATTACACTCGCGACCCCAAATATCTCGCTGCTGAAATTGTATTCGGCAGCTTAGTCAAACCGAATCTTCTCCTTGCAGTTGCGCACGTGCTACCCCACGTGAAACGTCAATTTCGCAACGCAAACGCGCCGTCTCTGGGCCTCCATCCTCTTCCATATCGCGAGAACGTCCGTATCGGTCACTCGCGAGGGTCCTATGTCAGTCGTCAAGTGAACAGTGTTAATGTAGGCCCTGACAAATTTACGGAGAACATCGATATATCTGTAGGTATTTTTATATGTAAAGTATATGCGAATCGTGAGATGCACAAGTTCCAAGACCGTACATTTTAATTCGGTGTTTTTACACACTTGAAACTGTAGGCCTTCGCTCCGTAACATGTCCTGAAAATGTTAATTTAGAAAGTCCTTGCCCTTATCAGTTCGTAGCCATTTGGGACGTCGTTTTCGGCTCGAATATTTCGGGTCATCAATTATGGACCGAAACGCCGAGGCAAAAGAGAAATTTCGAGAATATTTTTTAACAGATAGAATGTACCTATGATTATCGTTGTATTTTGCGTAGGCCTGTAAACTTTCAGATCGCATTCCCGCACGTTTATTACGTTAGTCACGTTATAGGGATTACGTGCAAAAAGCTCCATCACAGGTCTATGAAACGTATAGACATCCTGTTTCTCTACCAGGCTATTATGGCGTCGACAGACTTTTTGCCCGTTGTCGATTTCCTCGCCGTCGCCGTTAACCGAACTTTTCGCAGGGTAGAGAAGGCCGACATTCTGCTGGGTCATAATTTAATCTGCTAGTAGTAGTCATTAATACTTCATCCACTTACGTCGTGACGCGGATTCGATACCCCGTCCTTTCGGTTTCGCACAGAGGGTCGCAACGATATCGCGAATTTTCTTTCCTAGTCTTATTTAATGTTATCGCCAGGCTGTTATCTGTTCAAATGAGCGTTAGCTTTTATCAAATTTTTTATGTCTTTATATCGTCCTTTTTGATAAGTTCCGTATTCACGTTCTTTATCGTCAATAGTTCCCATAACGCCGCCGTCCCTCTAAACACGGTTCCCTTAATTGTGATATTGTTATCGGCATTTACAACCACCGGAGAATCACCTACCATTAATAGCTCGTCATCCTTGCGGATACCGTATTGTTTATCGTGTAAAATGCCTCCTCCTGTAGGGACTAGCTACGGTTCCGAAATTTTTTTTCTCCCGTACGTCTGTGTCTCCTCCTCTTTGACGGAACCATCATCGTCATATCATCATCATCATCGTCATCTCCTATTCCGGGAATAAATCCTTGTTAAGTGGTCTCATATACGACCTCTCTAGAAGTCGAGGGAGCGCTGCGTCATGCCTGGGCCTTTTTCGCCTCAATTTTGGGGACTATCACCTGTATTGCTAGCACGGGAGGAGGAAGTCACCCTGTTAGAAGTTGTCGTCGTCGTCGTCGTCGTCGTCGTGTCGGTCATTACTCGTCTTAGAAAATCCGAGATCTCCTTCATCTGCGTTTTCGGTTTGATTACGGCCTCGCGATTTTTGTAGCGCATCTTCACCCAATCTTCATACGGATAGGTTTTTTAAGTCTGCCTCTACTACGTTTCTTATTCCGCTCCCGAGACTAAGACACAGGGCTGTCCCTATGGTAATGGTCCGCCGAGACGGTGTACATGTTTTTCGTGCTCGCGGGGATCTAAGGATGTAGCTGGCGATCTTTGACAGAAAGGCGCCTAGTAGGGGCAACAGAAATCTCTAGCGCTGAACCATGAGTCTCTTATGCCCGAGGGAGAAACGTGCCTATCGGCGAACTTACGAAGCGCGGCCTTTTATTTTTGCCGCAATCGCTACTATTAGAGTGTGAAATATACAAATTTCCTCTGCCTTCACCTCAACGGTAATATGCTTCAGGTGCTCCATTACGGAGAGCGATCTGCTCCTGCTCTTAATTGCATGTTTACCAAAACGGACGGACATCCTGACCGAATGCACGGTTACAACTAATATGTCCATTGCATTGAATCTAGAATTCGACTGCGGCACTCTGTCAAAGACGCTCCATATCATATTACTAGATAACTGATCTTTCCGTCACAAACTGAATCCGATCGGCTTGTCATTTTGATTTACCCGAATTTTAATAGTCATCCCTACCATATCACTATCGTGTACATCGCGTAACGCGTTCTCAAAGACATCGTTCACACTCTCTAGGAATTGTGCTTCGGGATCGCTGTTATCCGATGGTGGTGTTACACGCACGGTAAGCTGTCTTCCTACAGAATTGTTCCGCCTGTACTGTCTCGTATTTGTATCCATTATTTCGAATCTGCGAGCCATGAGTTTTTTCTCTACAATTTTAAAAAATATACGTAACTATTTATCTTTGACACAACAGAAAACTTGTATCACTTATCGCATATGTAGTCAGGATAATACTTAGGGTTCCGCATACGGAGTCCACTTTTGATTTCACGTACAAGCTACCGCCTATTTATTGCTGACGTCATTTCCTTTTTTGTTTTAGATGTTACGGCCTCACAGCACGTTTAACCGTTACGTCACGCAGTTCGTTAAGATGTTTATTATTTTTACATACCTATTCTTACGTTATACACTTATTTATTTCTGCTTTAAGAGTATGCACTAAATTCAACTTACTTTTCTTACAGACAGGGCATTTACAATAAAGATTTATCTCGCAAAACGATTCGAGAAGGCAACTTCCAGCACTTCAGTCAATATCAGCTCGTTAGAGATAAATAAATTATATTCTTTAACCGCGCTAAACGAATTTCCACTAAATTTTGACATACAATCTTGCTATCCATAAGAGACTCTGAAGCAAAAATAGTTCAGATCTTTCTACCCAAGGGATAAAATGATGTCGTTTCCGACGATGATAAGGAAAAAATAAATTCTAAAGCAGTCTCCCTAAGTATTATATATAAAGGCATTTGCGACGTCTCCAAATCGTACTTGTAGGCGATCGAGTCCTAGTGCCTTTCTTGTATATAAGGGTGTTTCACAACTTTAGGGCATGACTGCAGGAGGTGATTTCCTAGGCCTTTGTGATAAAAAAGTTCATATAAACATGTGTCCGATTTTGGACGGTTACGGAGTTATGATCGTTTTTTAATTCCCGTACACGCCCTCGTGTGAAACG
>Ga0131853_10010347_pt1 | contig 17052 bp, 20 predicted proteins | sample TergutLab28metaG_FD_92764 | JGI IMG/M metagenome (GOLD analysis project Ga0131853, IMG submission 92764) | Labiotermes labralis P1 segment gut microbial communities from Petit-Saut dam, French Guiana - Lab288 P1 (version 2) (version 2) | ecosystem: Host-associated > Arthropoda: Insects >... | reverse complement strand
TCTGCCGTGGGGGTGGTTGCTTATGAGAATGTCAAAATCGCTCGCAGCGTTCCAGTTTTGAAGAAAATTCACAAACATTAAAGCCACGAAAAAACAGGCAATCAGTATGCCCAATCCCATTATGAGTTGTTTTCGTAGTGCAAGGAATTTTTCCGATTCGGTGCTACCGCTTTTAATTGCTCTCATCTTAAAAGTATGGCTCATAATCATGTGAATCACGAAGAATACAAAGCTGAAAATGATTACCAACTGAACCGAATTGATTAGGGATTGCGCTTGATTCATTGTAAGCATAGAATCAACCTCCGAATTTTTTTATTAGTAAAACAAATAACGGCATATTGTATCGAGCATTTCATGTTTTAGTAATTCGGGTGGAACAGGGTGCCGCTTTCCTGAAATAAGGTCTGCCACCGTAAAGCCCCACTCCAAAACCATAAGGGTTGCAATCTCCTTATTTGAAATTCGCAGCTTGCTTTCCCAAATGTTCAGCATATCCATGACCATTTGAAACATGATTTTATTTTGCTCTGCGAAAAACTCTCGCTTTTCTTCTGTGGTGCTTGCAACATGGTTTATATATTCACCATGCAGACTTCCATACACACCCATTGCGTTCATTAGTGTATCAAAAAAATGCTCAATTACATTGCGTGGGTCATCAGTTATTTCAAACCTTGGACGGTTTTCATTACATAGCTTACGAAATTCCGAATTACATTCCTCCATGATGTGTAAAAATATTTCTCGCTTATCCTTAAAGTAGGAATATAATGTTCCTACGGAAACACCTGCTTTTTTTGCAATTTCATTTGTATTTACAGCAATATACCCTTCTTTAAGGAACATTTCTTTTGCCGTAGCTATAACGGCATTTTTCTTAGCTATACTCCTTTTTTGCAGAGGGGCTCTAATTTCACGCTCATTTTCACTCATCTGTTTACCGCCCTCAATCACCATTGATTATATGAACATGATACCATATTCATATTTACTCGTCAAGATAGATTTTTCATACAAAATCATTACAATTTGTCTTTGTTATACGAATTTATCCTCATTATAATTGCTTTTATGTAAATGCCAAGGATTATCCTTGACATGATTTGTTTTACTTAGTCCCAAAAAGTCTATCTCCAGCATCACCAAGACCCGGTACAATATATCCATGGTCATTTAGTATCTTATCATAAGCTGCTATATAAATATCAATTTCATGAAGTAAACCCCATTTCATTTCTTGTCTTAAAGAACAGGGGCGATAACGAAGCATAAAGGACGCTAATAAAATAAACGGTTTGGCAGTCAAACGAGGTTTGTATAGAAAAAATGGATGCCCTATGAGGAAAGCATCCATTTTTATTACTTTTTCGCATAGATATGACCTACTTATTGAGAACAGGCATCCATATCTCCCACGTATATTCATCTGAACCCACATCACCGACTGGGTAAACGTCAAGAAATGGAACATCTTCGTTCCGCTTATATGCACTTGACGGAAACCACTCAGTCAAAATGCGGGTAAGTCCAGTATTAGCATTTTCATTTCCTGTTGATGATTGAATTGAGAATACAGCCCATGTAGCAGCGGGTATAGTCTTTACGGTGACTTCATCAATGCCATCCGGTATCACCCCTTTGTATTCGCAACCGATAATAGCCTTCGTCTTTCCGTCTACAGAATGGAAATCATAAGCACCAACTTGCCAAAAAGGTGCAGAATCATAGCGACCGTAAATCCGTGCGTACTTGTCAGTAAATTCTTTCCAAAATTTCGTAATGTAATTTCCAGGTGTCCATTCAACCAATTCATCTGGATTCTCATACCCCGAGTACCCCATAAGCTGAAAGCTGTCTCTTTTTTCGATTCTGAAATTCATTTCGCCCACTCCCTTTATAATAAGTGTGAAGGAAATTGGTGGATATGTTTTCAATGGAACATTCGTTTTACGAACAGAGGTCGGTGTTGTTCCATGCAACTCCTTGAATGCCCTCGCAAACGTAGTCGATGAATCATAGCAATATTTCAGAGCAATGTCGGTAATCTTTTCACTACCTTTTTGAATGTCAAAAACGGCTTGTGATAATCTTCTGCGGCGAATGTACTCCGAAATAGATATTCCTGCCATGAATGAGAATATCCTTGAAAACTCATAAACAGAGCAACCGACAATTCGTGAAAACGATTCGTATTGTATCGGCTGTGTTAAATTTTCTTCGATATGCTCAATAACTGTATTCATTCCTTTTAGCCAGTCCATGCAATTCCTCCTCTCATAAATAATTTTAAGCGAACGAAGATTATTTTTCTATACATCTCTTGCTAAATTCGGATAGGTTTATAAATGCAACGACAACTTCCATGACAATTTTTTTCTCTGATTGCATTAGTCTAATATAATTTTCTTCACCATCAAAATAAATCGCTGTGAGTTCCTGTTCGTGTCAACTCCAAAATCAACTCTTTGTCTTTAACCTTGTAAATCAAAAGCCAATCCGGGGTAATATGGCACTCCCTATGCCCTATATAATCACCCTGCAAAGCGTGGTTGCGATATTTCGGTGGTAGAGGTTGCTCGACACTTAATATGTCAAGCACATACTCCAGCAATCGGGTATCGTAGCCGCACTTTTTGACGGTTTTATAGTCCTTTCTGAATCGCCCAGAATATCTAATCGTCAGCATCTAAATCCTCCATGAGTTCTTTTACACTATGAAATTGTCTGCTCATGTTGCGGTTTAGATTTACGTCTTGAATAGCGGCAATAGTTTCTTCGTTGGGGATGTTTAACCGCATATCAAAGGGTATTCCTTTGGAACGGACGGTCTGGCGCAAAAACACGGTAAGGGCTGTAGACATGGTTAGCCCCAACTCATTAAAAATATCTTCGGACTGCTTTTTCAAGTCGGCATCAATTCGCACATTCAAGTTTGTAGTTGCCATAGTAATCAACTCCCTTCACTATAAGTATATCCAATCAAGAATAAAGCGTCAATACAAATTTCGCATATCGCTTTACATTGTCATTGCAAAACAATTCATGTTTGCAAAATAAAACCCCATTCACATAAATGAGAAAAGCGGTTTTTTCAAGGCTATTTCCCAAGTTTGATATATGCGGGATGCCCTTTTTATTTTCGGTAGGATATCCCAAATGGTGTAAAGATAGCAACCGAGCTGCAAGTGTTGCTACATTATCATGGTATAATATAGTAGGGTGATGAAAATGCGGATAAACAGGCTATTTGAAATAGTTTATATCTTATTGGATAAAAAAAGAGTGACGGCAAGAGAATTGGCAGAACATTTTGGCGTATCAAGGCAAACTATTGTACGTGATATTGATACGTTAAGTATGACGGGGATTCCTATATATTCAGAAAGAGGAAAAGGCGGTGGTATAAGCCTTTTGCCTGATTTTGTATTAAACAAATCAATATTAAGCGAACAGGAGCAAAAGGAGATTCTTTCAGCACTGCACGGACTATCAAATCTTAAAACTGATGATACTAGTAAGGTATTGCAAAAATTATCTACCATATTCAATAGTTCTATACCAAATTGGTTAGAAATTGATTTTTCAGAATGGAGTAGAAATGATGACTTTTTTAATGGCTTCAAAAATGCAATAGTGGAGCAGCGAATAGTCGAGTTTGATTATTATAATAGCTACAGCAGTAAAACTTTTCACCGTATTGAACCTATACAGCTTTGGTTCAAATCAAAGTCATGGTATCTAAAAGGTTTTTGTCTAGCCAAACAGGGCATAAGGCTGTACAAGTTATTACGGATTAAAAACCCTATTATTACAGGTGAACATTTTGACGAGCGAGATTTAGCCGCTGTTTCAGAAAATCCTTTAGATAATTGGGATAAGCAGCTGGAGGTTACTCTTAAACTCCGTATTGCCCCCGAAATGACATACCGAGTGTATGATGATTTCATCGAGAGTGAAGTGGAAAAACAGGCAGACGGAAGTTTTATTGTAACCGTAGTCCTCACCGAAGATAATTGGGTATATAGTTTTTTAATGTCTTATGGGAAATACATTGAAGTGATTGAGCCGGAACACATTAGGAATATAGTAAAAGATGAAGCAAAAGAAATCTTGAAAAAATATTTATAATGTACCATGCTGTTGTTACATTATCCTAGTTATAATAGGGTGCATAACAAATTTTAAGGAGATGGCAAAAATGATTGAATCATTAAAGGCTCTTATAGCAGACTGGAAGGAAACACGAAGCATTATTTTAGGGTTCTTAGATGAACTAAGCGAAGCAGACCTTGATAAAAAACTACCCCGAAAGGTGCTAAACACCATAAGATTACAGGCTTATGAATTGACATTGTTCCAACGGGATATTGTAAACTCTTTGACTACAAAAACTGTGGACTTTGGGGAAGAATATCTATACGAAAACTTGCCGACACAAGCTCTTGTTGAAAGAATGGCAGAACTTGATGACAACCTGGAAAAATTATTAGAGTCTATGAACGGTGCTGAAATGATAGATTATTTTGGCGAGCAAAGAAATGTACATCAAATTATTTCAACGATGATAGGGCATGAGAATATGCACGTTGGTCAAATTATTGCGTTCTGCTATGCAACAGGGATAGAAATTCCCGAAAGCATATCAGAGCCGATGGCTCTTGAAGGATAATCGTATTTGCTAAAAAATTATATAAAATGCTGGCTCACCGAGAGGGTATAATCTCTTGGCGAGCTGGCAGCTATCCTTTTCCCTCTCTATAGTTACATACAAAATCGTGTAGTTTATTCTCCTATTATGTAAATGTCAAGGATTATCCTTGACATAATTTGCTTTACTTAGTTCCAAAGAGCCTATCTCCGGCATCACCAAGACCCGGTACAATATATCCATGGTCATTTAGTATCTTATCATAAGCCGCTGTATAAATATCAATTTCAGGGTGATTTTTAAGTACTTCTTCCACACCTTCACGAACTGCTAAAAGGCAAAGAAATTTAATATGTTTTGCACCTTTTGCTTTTAAAAATCTTATGCCTGCTTCTGCTGTCCGCCCTGTTGCAAGCATTGGGTCAAGAAGCAAAATTTCTCGTTCTCCAATTTCGGAAGGAAGTTTAGCAAAATATTCTACCGGTTGAAGGGTTTCTGGGTCACGATAGATTCCTATGTGTCCAACTTTTGCAGTTGGGAGTAAGTTTGTTATACCGTCAACCATTCCAAGCCCAGCACGAAGAATTGGTACAAGCCCAAATTTTTGCTCTAGTTGCCAGCCTTTGGCTTCAGCCACCGGAGTTTCAACTGTTTTTTCGTTTAAGGGCATGTCTTTTGTAGCTTCATACAAAAGGAATGCTGCAATTTCACCAGCTAATTCACGAAACTGTTTGTGACCGGTTTCCTTGTCACGAAGCATTGTCATTTTGCTGTGTACTAAGGGGTGGTTGTTTACATGAAGCCTAGTTTCAATTAGCTTGTCCATATTACTCATGATAAATCCTCCTTTAGTTTGTCCATACATGATTCCAGTAATGTTTTTATTTGCTCACCGCATTTGCGGTAAACTTCTATATCTCCCCCAAATGGGTCAGAAACATCCTTGCCGCTTTTTGCATAATCACCCAACGTATATGCTTTTACGTTAGGGTATGACTCAAGTACAAATGCAAGATGCCCTCGTGTCATTGTTAAAATAAGTTTTGCATCAAAAAGCAGTTCGTTCGCTGCTGATTTTGCTGCATGAGAGCTTAAATCAAGTCCGTTTTCAAACATTGCTTGAACAGCATTTTTGCTTGCAGCTTGACCGCTAAAAGCGGAAACTCCGGCAGAGCAAACTTTAATATCTAAACCAGCTTTTTTAAATAAATCCTTTGCAATAATTTCTGCCATGGGGGAACGACAAGTGTTGCCTGTACATACAAAAACAATTTTAGACATTTATTACACGTCCTTCTGCTGCTTTTTTCATTCTGTCCATAATTGCAATTCCCAGACCTTCCTCTTTGACAGCTTTGACGTAAATTATATCTGCATCAAATTTGTCAAAATCCCTTAAATATTTAAACAGATTTTTTGCAAGAGTTTTAAGGTCTGATTCATCATAAGTGTGAATTTTAAAATTTTCTAAACCTATGTGTTTGAAATTTGTATCCGCAGAAAGAATTAAACCAAGCCGCTGGTTTTTTTCATTTGCTTCGTCAATTACCCGGGAAATAAATTTTTTGAAATTTTCTTCCGCCCCTGATATAAGTGTCATTGGTGCTTTTGGCGCATAGTGGCGGTATTTCATGCCTGGTGCACGAGGTGCATCGCTTGAAAGCAAATGAGAATCAAAGACATGGAGACCTGTAGCTGCCTCAATCATTTCCGGAGTTATTGCACCGGGGCGTAAAATCCGAGGATTTGAACCGGTTACATCAACTACAGTAGATTCAAGACCTACCTCGACATGACCACTGTCAAGAATCATAATTCCAGCCTCTTGCGGGTTTTTGTAATCCTCTAAAACATGAGTAGCTGAAGTAGGGCTTGGTTTTCCTGCTTTATTTGCCGAAGGTGCTGCGATAAACCGGTCACTTTTTTTTATAAGCTTGAGTGCCACAGGATGGTTTGGCATACGAACTCCAACTGTTTTTGTGTTTCCGGTAGGGTGTCCGCCAAGCCAATGTGGAAGCTCTGGTTTTTTGTTTGTTATTAATGTAAGAGGTCCAGGCCAAAATTTTTTTATTAACTTAAAGGCGTATTCAGGTGGTTCAAAAGCCAGCTCATTAAATCTTTTTGGGTCGGCAATGTGTAAAATAAGTGGATTATCCCCCGGGCGACCTTTTGCGGCATAAATATTTGCTACAGCCTTTGGGTCAAAGGCATCTCCGCCAAGTCCGTAAACTGTTTCTGTGGGGAAAGCGACTAAGCCACCGTTTTTGATTACTATGCTTGCTTTTTCAATTTCTTTTATTGTTTCATCAAGCATTGCTTATGCTGCTCCGCAGCATTTTTTATATTTTTTATTGCTTCCGCAAGGGCATGGGTCGTTTCGTCCAATTTTTGATTCATTTCTTACAATAGTTGCAGCACGCTTTTGAGTAGTATATAGTTCCTTTTGCTCTTCTTTTGTGAAAATATTTATCCACTCAGGAAGTTTGTATAAATCATCAGCTTTGTAGATTACCATTTGTTTATAAAGCCTATCAAATTCAATTTCAAAAGAAATGTTTGTATCTTCTTCAATCTTCTCGACCGCAGGAAGCCCATCTACACATTCATGAATACCGTCAAAAAAACCACACATTTGGATTGGTAAAAAATTGTAACGTTCAGCGAGTTCTTTAACTGTTCCTTCAATTTTAGTTGTCTTATTTTTTAAAATGTCAATGTAGGCTGCCTTCTCTTTTGCCAAATACTCGTCCCACACATGTTTAATGGGTTGATTTTGAGTGTCAAATGCTACACGTTTCCAAGCTTCGTATAATCCCATAAAATCCTCCTAAAAAATTATTCTAGAAATTGTAACCTATTTACTAGTATTTTGTCCAATATTCTACGTGCTCAAGTACCAAACCTTGTGGCGGCATGGTTTTTCCGGCTTTTTTCCTGTCTTTTGAAGCAATAATCAAAGGAATATCTAAAGGCGCAATTTTTTTAAGTCCGGAAAACAATACAGTTCCGGTAATAATTCTAACCATATTGTATAAAAAACCATTGCCAGTGATTAAAAGTGTAAAAATTTCATTAGATTTTTTTTTTGTCGAACAAGCATAAATTTCCCGTACAGAAGTTTTTGCACTGCCATGCGCTGCACAAAAAGCCGCAAAATCATGTTTTCCAATAAAAGCAGATGCAGCTTCCTGCATGGCTAAAAAATCAAGATTTTGCGGTATAAAAGTAGAATAACGGCTGTATAAAGGATTAGGGGTTTTTGAATTATAAATTGTATAGGAATAGGTTTTGTACAATGCATTAAATCTAGGATTAAAATCATCAGAAACAACTTCAGCAGACTTTACAGCAATATCTGACGGCAAAAAGCTGTTAATTACAACAGGCAGCTTATCCAAAGGAATGTGCGGCTTTTCTATAGAAAAACAAACCTTCTGACCAAGAGCATGAACCCCGGCATCGGTACGGCTGGCTGCTCTAACAACAATGTCAACTCCGTAAACTTTTGATAAAGCAATTTCCAAAACCTCTTGTACAGCAAGAGCATTACTTTGCCGTTGCCACCCTGCATAATTGGTGCCGTCATAAGAAACACTTAAAAGAATTTGCACTAAAACCATCCATCCATTTCAACATAGCAAAACTTAACCCCTACTAAATATTATATCACGGACTAGGTGAAAAAACAGACCCTCCCGGTTCAAGTGTAACAACAAGTACCAAAGTTGCACTAGGATTAACATGAATAGTAAGCTGCAATGATGCTGCACTTTTTCTGCTGCCGGGAACAAAAGATGTGTCAAAAGGTATATCATTATTAAGCAGTAAACTAGTTAAAAAATTAAACTCATAAAGCGAAATTTGTTCATTACACATGATTTTCCGAAAAAGTGTTCCGGAAAGCAATGAACCAAGTACTGGGTCAAACAATAAATCACCATCTTTTTTTACTAGACTTCTCTGGAACTGTTAATTTCAGAAGAAGTCTACTTTTCTACATAATATGTAATTGCAGTAAAGCTGTTAAAGTGATAAAATCCCTTTGGTTTTATACAAATATTTATTTTGATATAAAGGTGGAGGGAAAAATTGAACACACGTACAAGACAACTCACGACCATGGCAATGCTTGTGGCTGTATCAATAATGTTGGGCTATTTTATTCGCATTAGGGGGCTTATTCCGGCTGCACCTTTTTTAACCTTTGATGCAAAAGACGTTTGTATTTTAATCGGTGGCTTTATTTTTGGACCGCTGGCAGCGCTTATGATGTCAATTGTTTTAGCACTCTTGGAAATGGTAACAATAAGCCAGTCAGGTCCGATTGGTGCTTTTATGAATGCGTTATCAAGTGCAGCACTAACTTGTACTGCTTCATATGTATACATGAAAAATAAATCTGCAAAAGGTGCAGTTATTGGTTTAATTCTGGGTTCACTAGTAGCTACAGCTGCAATGATTGCATGGAATATAATACTAATTCCAATATACATGCCAACAGTAACAAGAGAAGCATCGTTAAACTTGATACTCCCTGCAATTCTTCCGTTTAATTTAATAAAAAACGGCTTAAATGCCGGAGTTACGATGCTTGTATATAAGCATGTCACAAGAGCACTAAAAGCCGCAAAAGTTTACCCTGAAATAAATAATAATGCCGAGTCTGATAAATTTAAGTTAAGTATTGGTGTCATAATAGTTGCTGTTATAATAATTTCTACTGCACTACTTACATTATGGATTCTTTAGTCATAAAATCATCGTAAGTAATAGCCTGTACCCTGTTTCTTCCAAGCTGCTTTGCTTTATAAAGCGACCTGTCAACTACATCACAAAATTTTTCTATGGTAAATGGGTAAGAACCAGGCTTTGGAATAATTGATGAAGCTCCTACACTTATAGTAACATCAACTTGCTTATTGCAAATCACAATAGGGGTTTCATTTATACATGTCCGAATTTTTTCTGCAACAATTTTTGCACCTTCAATTGGGGTTTCAGGCAAAATTGCTGCAAACTCTTCTCCGCCCCAGCGGAATACATAATCAGTCCCACGCTGTACAGTTTCTTTTAGTGTATTTGCTACTGTTTTTAAAGCAATGTCGCCATTCATATGCCCATAGGTATCATTAAATTGTTTGAAATTATCAATATCAAGCATAAGCAAGCTAATCCATGAACTGTTTCTTGCAGCACGATTCCATTCCAGTTCTATTTGTTTATCAAAACAACGACGATTGTTTACAGAAGTAAGACCATCAGTAAGGCTAAAGCGTTCAATCGTACGCATTTGATTTAAAAGCTTCAAATGTATCCCAACACGAAGGGTAACAATTGAAGCTTCAAAAGGCTTGCGGATAAAATCAACAGCACCATTTTCAAGAGCTTTTTTCTCATCAGTTTGTGAATCACTTCCAGTAATAAAAATAACCGGAATATGCTTAGTTTTTTCATTAGCTTTTAATTTTTCAAGAACTTCATAACCAGACATGCCCTTCATCACAAGGTCAAGCAGGATTAAGTCAATATCATATTTTTCTGTAAGAAGAAGCCCGGTTTCACCGCTTCGTGCTGCTTTAATCAAATAGTGAGGTGAGAGTATACTGCTTAACGCCCCAAGCATGAGTGGGTCGTCATCAATAATAAGGACACAACTTTGCTCGTTTAGATCCATTGGAAGTACCTCCGCATTTTATGCTCGTAAAGAAAAAACGTAACATAGTATACTACAATTCTTCATTATCTTCAATATCTTCTTCCAGTTGCGCAACTTCTTCTAGTGCAATATCCAATGCCAAACGTGTTCTGGTAGTGCTATCAATTTCTCCTGTCTCGTACAAGCTTTTAAGCAATTTTTTTTCGGCATGTCTTGCTTTGCCGGCAAGCTCCTTTATTTCTGAATAGTATTTTTTGCTTGTATCACATTCATAAATGGCTAAAAACGTATCTAATATGTGTCTGAAATGAGTTATAGCAACATGACAGGCATGATTATCTTTGGCTGTTGCTTGTTTTTTGATTGCCCTGATTGCGATGTCTGTTGTATGCATCTTTATACGAACCAGTTCATCATAATCTCCATTTCCCATTTTGTCATAAATGGAATGTAACCGTAAGTAAGCAGACTCGAAAAACTGCTTTTCATTGATGTGTGCCAGTTTATGGTCAACGGTATGCTTAACACTACTTAGTGATTCTTTGTCAAATATACTAGTCTCAAGTGCCAGAAGCCGTGAAAGTTCATTCTGCTCTGCGACAAGACCTGTTTTGAAAAGTGCCATTTCACGCTTTTTAATGAATCGAATGTTCCGAACCACTGAGTTACCTGCTTTCTCGTGAACCAGGCTATGATAATGTGCCAATAATGAATATGCCGACTGTTTATTTTCATCATTCATTTCACTTTTTATTTGCCGGATGGCAGCTTCCATAAGTTTACTTCTTGCGCTCAATTCCATCTTTTCTTTTACACCACCGGACTCTTTGGGGAAAATAATCGGTAAGATGATACTAGCAACCAAAATAGATATTATAATAATGCTGCCGCTTATAAACAAAATTAAATCACGTTCATAAAACGGAACTTCCGCCCCATCCGAAAGCACTACAATAAATGGAATAGAGAACCCGGCAGCTAATGTAATTGCTCCTTTTACACCTGAAAATGTAATCAGCAAAGTATTTTTAATACGGTTTTCGCCCTCGGTTTTGCAGAATATCAAAACCCATAAAAAACGCACAAGCATAATCAACGCATAAAGTGCTAATATCATACCTATGTCACGCAATATGATGGTATGGTCATATACAAATCTTGCCTGTACAATTCTTGGCAGTTGCATCCCTAAAAGAAGGAAAACCAGACCGTTTAATACAAATAACAATGTACTCCAAGTACCTTCTGAAATAAATCGGATACGTGCTTCCTGCATGGTAATAATCCGTGTATGATTCAACGACACAACAACCCCTGCACTAACAACAGCAAGCACCCCTGAAAGATGGAATGTTTCTGCAATAATAAAAGCAATAAACGGTGTCATAATTTGGATCAATGTAAAAACATTTGCGTCTTCTACGCCTATTCTTATAAGTCTTTTGGTAATAAACATGACGATATACATTAAACCTGCACCAACTAAAATACCACCCAGTGCCACTTCCAGGAAGCTGATACTAACTGTCCACAGCGAAAACGCCCCTGTGAGCAATGCGACCAATGCAAACTTGAATACGACCAGCCCCGAAGCATCATTTATTAACGATTCGCCCTCCAGAATAATTTTTGTATTGTGTGAGATATTCATTCTGCCGAATATCGCTTTTACGGCAACCGGGTCAGTTGGAGATAAAATTGCAGCTAGTGCAAAAGCTCCAGCCAAAGGTAACTCAGGGATGAACCATGATATGATAGGTCCTACAGTCAAAATAGTAACAAACACCAACCCAAGTGCCAGCATTAAAATAGGTGCTTTAAATTTCCAAAGTTCACGGTTTTGCACATGTTTGCTGTCCATAAATAATAATGGGGCAACAAAAATGAGCATAAACATTTCAGCGTCCAGGTGAAAAAGGTGAGAAAGTTGAAAAAAACCAAAACAAACCCCTAAAAATATTTGATATAACGGAAGCGATATTTGAGGAAGTACTTTAATTAATAGGCTTGATAATACAATGAGTGCGAGCATTATAAAAACAAGAAGCAGCAACTCCATTTAAAACACCATCTTTCACTTTTATAGTGTGTATCACAAGTATATTATCACTTAACTTGCGGAATATTGTCAAATGATTATTACAGAACAAGAGCGTGCCAAAGGCACGCTTTGTTACCAGCCGAATAGCTAGAAACTGTTGGCAGTTTCCTAGCATACTAAAAAGTTTGCTTTGCAAACTTTTTTATATTATGACATACTGTTGTCAAAGGTGGGTGTTAGTATGGATTATGCTGGACAAAGAGTTGGAAGGCTTACAGTCATTAAAAAAACAGAAAGAAGCGGAAAAGGTAGAACTTATTGGTTGTGTGTATGTGATTGTGGTAATCAAGTAGAAGTACGTGGTGATTCGTTCAAAAAAGGTGGTACTCGCTCGTGCGGCTGCTTAAAAAAAGAGATTGCAAGAATTAAAGCAATAGATTTATCCGGTATGAAGTTTGGTCATTTGACTGTTTTTGCACGGGCAGAAGGCAAGCGAGACGGTAGACAGTGGTGGGCATGTAAGTGCGACTGCGGAAAAATAATAGAAGTAAGCGGTGGTCCACTAATGCGTGGAAAAACCGATTCCTGCGGGTGTCAAAAACCTGTGTTTGTAAAAGAAATAGGCGATGATAAACACATGGCTCTCCGTAAAAACACTTGGACAAATGTAAAAAACATGGTGGGTTACGTTGTTGGGCGGTTGACTGTTATTTCCCGTTCTGAACGTAAATCTAAAAATGGACAGGCATATTGGATTTGTAAGTGCGAATGTGGAAACGAAACTGATGTTTCCGGTTCGCACCTTAGGTCAGGTCACACATCATCCTGTGGGTGTTTAAATGATGAAAATCGTAAACGACCCCGCAATCAAAAAAAAGGAGTTAAAGCAATTGACTCGATTGTTTAGTAAGCTGATAAACTATATTTGACGGCTTTCATTTTTTGTGCTACAGTCATTTTGCAAGTAAATATTATCTGAAAGAGGTGCTTTTTATGAAAAATAAATTTGATGTGGTGGTTTTGACATAACTGAATAATTGGCATGAATAAAAAATGTACTAACGGGAAGTTTGCCCGTGTTTTTTGTTATGCCGCTGATTAACTACCTTTCATGTATGGGCAATTTATTGTTGGATACGATTTTGGGTCGTGTCTTTTTTTGTGTTTAAAAATAGTTATTAAGGAGAATTTATTTGGTAAATTTAAAAGATTATGGTTACAATGAGATTGAAATAGTGCCGGAAGGCTTAACTCCCGGAAGAATTATTGAATTTAGACGTGACCAGTATTTAGTTGTTACAGAGTATGGCGAAATTTATGCAGTTTTAAAAGGTTCATTTGTTTATGATGCATTGGTGCGGGCTGACTTGCCTTGTGTTGGGGATTTTGTTTTGATTAAATATAACGAGAGTGGGGTTTCGTTAATTACGAAGCTTTTACCTCGTTTTTCAAAGTTTTCACGGGCAGATGGTTCTGGTCATGGGTACGCCCATATTAAAGCAAACCGTGAGCAAATTGTGGCTGTAAATTTTGATTATGTATTTATTATTACTTCATTAAACCGAGATTTTCGTGTAAGCCGTATTTTGCGGTATCTTACTCTTACACGTGGAAATGGTGGAAAGCCGGTTGTTATTTTAACAAAGGCGGATTTAGTTGATGATTTTAGTAAACAAGTAAAAGAAGTAAATGAAGCTGCACCTGATGTTCCTGTCTATGCTGTTTCAAACTTTACAGGTTTTGGGCTTGAAGCTTTGGATGAATATTTGCAGCCGGGAAAAACTATAGTTTTTCTTGGGATGTCCGGTGTTGGAAAATCCAGTTTGCTTAACTCATTAGCACAGGAAGATATAATGGAAGTTCGTGAAACACGTCATGAAGATGATTCAAAGGGACGACATACTACAACCCATCGTCAACTGCTTATGCTTCCTTCCGGTGCAATGATTATCGACACACCGGGTATGCGTGAAATTGGGATTATTGATGCTGATGAGGGGATAAGCGAGGGTTTTTCTGATGTTGAGGATTTGTTTACACAGTGTCGTTTTAATGATTGCCGTCACCAAAGTGAGCCGGGTTGTGCTGTGCAAGAGGCGTTAAGGTCTGGTGAGCTTTTGCCCTATAGGTGGGAGCAGTATCAAAAACAAAAGAAGGAAAATAGCTATACGGAAAATAGAGGTGCTTATTTAAAGGATCGTACAACTTGGCATAAATCCGTTACAAAAGAATATAGGGCGAATAATAAAAAACGCTAAAAAAGCAGTTTTATTTAATAAATATTTTTAAGTGAATAAATGAACAAAAGCACTTGTTTTTCATCAAATTGATGATATATCAAGTACCTTTTTATGGGGTTTTTCTAAAATGTGATATACCTAATATGAATAATTATTCACTGAACATTCTAGGCTTTCTATAGATTTAATCTATAAATGAACGTAAGATGCACAGTGCCTGTGCCGCTTTTTGTAAATGAACTTTCTCTGTCAATAAAAAAACCGCATTTCTCCATCACCCGATTTGATGCCCTGTTTTTCTGTGCAACAGGTGCGGTAATGGATTTAATACCTAGCTTGCGAGCGAAATCAATTAATGCGTGAATCATCTCAACTGCATAACCATTTCCCCAATATCCATTTTTGACGGTATATCCAATGGAATACTCATTCGTATTAGCGTTTTCAAAGCCTAAGCTACAAGTCCCCATAACTTCATCAAACCCTGTGCGAAAAGCCACGAAGTAATAAACGGGGCAATCCGGGTCATCTTCAAGAATCTCTGCTATTTCGGCACCACTTTTGTAGTTTGGGTCGGGCATATATTTGCCACCGTCAATATCACCCCATATTGCCGCAACAGCATCTAAATCTTTTTGTTCGGTGGTTTTTAGTAGTAGCCTTTGTGTGTTAATTATTAGCATATATTTACTCCTCTTGAATATCGCAAATCAGATATTGGTTTAATATTTGGCGTACTGCACCTCCTAGATTGCTTTTGCGAGTAGTTCGCCAAAGGCGAACGACAGCCACCAGCAGTATATAGCGTTATTTCGTAAAATTCAACTGCTAATTTTAAGGCGGCAACACATTAACTGTGATTTATAACCTCCAATAGTGTGAATAATTCCAGTATGTGCCATAGACTACACGCAACAGAAATGGAGCGGTAGCTACCGATTTTGTTTCCGCAGGGGCAAATGTATGATATAATGCCCTTGCGGAATTTCCTGCGGAAAAATTACAAAATACCCTTATATCGAACATCGTTTCAGGTATAATGATAAGATAACCGCAGTAATTTTGTTTTCTACGCTGAAGCACTCCATTTAGTGCTGATGGTGAAATTTATATTAGTTGAAGGTGTATCGTGATGAGTAGACAAATCAAGCCTTATAGTGAAGTAAAAACAATACTGGGAACGGCAAGCAGTGCTTGGGAAAAATTAGTGGGGCATATTCGCTTTTATTACGAGGTAGACGAAATATGGGCAGAAGGCAAACCTACTCATAAACATTATAATATTTTGTGTTTCAGGCGCGGGGGCAAATCGCTTATCACGCTTTGTTTGCGTGAAGGTTTTTTCATTGTCAGCATTACGTTGGGTCAAAAAGAGCGAGATAAATTTGATGAACAGAGAGATGATTTTAGCGAAGAAATGAGAAAACTCTATGATGAAACCGATATATTACATGATGGCATGTGGCTTGGGTTAGAGGTGCGTGACGAATCAATAAATGATGACTTATTTCGCTTAATGAAAATCAAACGTAAACCAAACCGCAAAATCTTGCCCGAAAATATGGATAAATGTGGGCCTTTGGATATAGGAATGTCGCAAGAAGATGTAACGAAAAATATTATGTAAAGGAATGGTGTAAAATGTTCAGGTTTGACGGAGTACACATTGGCTCAAAAGACCCAAAGCGACTTGTTCTTTTTTATCGGGATATATTAGGTTGGACTGCATTGGACAATGGCTCGGGTTATGACGGATTTAGGTTTAAGGGTCGTGATGAAAATCCTGTACTTTGGGTGTGGGACGAAAATAAACATGGTAAATTTAACGAAGGTGCGATATATTTAGTGTTTGATTGCCCTGACCCCGATGCAATGTATCAGAATTTGATAGAAAAGGGTGTTGTGCTTGACCCACCAATAATGTGCGACTGGGGCGGTAGAGAGCTTATGGTGACAGACCCAGACGGAAATAAACTTCTAATGGTGGAATAACACCTAATAAGCATAACGCCGTGGATGGATAAAAATTCCGCTGTTTCGTGATTATTGAGATTAGTAGTAAGTTATAACGATAGACTACCGAAAGGGGCAATAGCCTATGGACGAGAAAAGCGAAGTCATCAGCATTGATTATTCCCTCCTCATGGACTTGCGAGTTGATTTCGCCTTCAAGACCTTTATAGAGGGCAATATCGAAGCACTCATCTCGTTACTCAACGCCATTTTTGCCAACGCAAAAATTAACCGTGTTGTAAAATCTGTACGCTTAAAAAATCCAAACATGGATAAAAAATCAATTAAAGATAAGCTGTCCATTTTGGACGTTAGGGCAGAATTAGAGGACGGTACGGACATACTAATTGAGATGCACCTACATGGGCTGGGTCAGCTTAAATCAAAAACGATTCGTTCATGGGCGAGAGCATACAGCGAGGAATTGGAAGCAGGGCAACACTACACAGAG
>Ga0131853_10010346_pt1 | contig 17053 bp, 15 predicted proteins | sample TergutLab28metaG_FD_92764 | JGI IMG/M metagenome (GOLD analysis project Ga0131853, IMG submission 92764) | Labiotermes labralis P1 segment gut microbial communities from Petit-Saut dam, French Guiana - Lab288 P1 (version 2) (version 2) | ecosystem: Host-associated > Arthropoda: Insects >... | reverse complement strand
CGCTGACCACGTGACACCCCTCTATCCGCAAAAGTTGGCACTAACTTCGCCGACCGGCGGCGGCCGCTCTGTCGGTATAGTTCGCGTGCGGACTAAGGCCACGGAGTTTGTTTGTTTGTATGTGAGTAAAGACATTGTCTGCAGGTGAAGAGATTCTTTGTGATTCAGTCCTGGAATTTGTATTTTTAGGTGGAATTTTAGTGTCGGGCAGCATGAACTGAGCTTTATTTCTGAAACTATGGTTGACTGTCACCTGAAAGGTGGAAACCCAGCTGAATTGTCTGATGACTCAGAGCTCAAAGTTATTGTGCCTGAAGGGCTTATTTGTTCTGTCAGCAAATCTTCAGGTGAAATTCTTTGGAAACACAAGGTAATAGAATTTGTGTAATTACCTAATAGAAATCAGATTTTGAATGGCAGTGTATAACTTTCTTGGTTTGATTAACTGAATGTCTAATATGTGAGTCTTTTTAATGACTGATTGGTGCAGTGCATGCATGACGGTTATGACCATGAATGTGTACTATTTTAAATTTCATTGTTCAGTTTGATGCACCTGTTGTGGCAGCATGGTACCTGTTACATGACCAGATGTACCCAATTGACCTGTTCAGTGGTGCACAGTGGACATCTGCTTACAATGACCACATGGGTCCATTAACACCATCCTTGTATATTGGCATGCATAATAGACAGGTGAGTCTGCTTGTATGTATGTGACTAGTATTTGCTTACACTGACAATGTGCATTTTGTTCTGAATATTGTAATGGGAATTATCTAAATGTTTCCAATTCCGTTTATCAGTTTATGGATTTAGATGTTTTACAGTCTTGTATAACTCAGAATCTCTGCCTTTGACCCATTCCTTACATAGTTCCTTCATGTGTCAGGAAATCATGGCCACTGTGCTGGCTTAAGAATTTTTCCTTTGTCTCATCTTGTTTGTCTTCTGCCTACAAATGCTGTAATGTATTACATATTCTTATTGGCAGCTATACCGAATCTTTTCAAGTGTGTTTTGAAAAAAAATGTTGAGTACAGTGTGTTTACTCATGCACATCTGCATGTTTGCATAAAGGGGTCGCAAATTATCTGACCTGTTTTGATCAAACTGGATTAGCACTGAATATTATTGGTTTATTTGGATTTGGGTTTGATTAATATTATTTGAAGGATCACTTTACTTAGGGGCCAAACATACTTTTACCTGTATCTTCTGTCTTCTGCCAGCTTGTGATAGAACCTGCTGCAGGAGCATTATTTTATCCGATGCCTTGCATCTAGGCTTCACTTACATCATTTCATGTGACAGCAGGCAGCCCATTACTTAATGTTGTTCCAATTTAACAATAATTAAGGTCCACACATTTTTATGCAGTGGATGGCATTTAATATTAGGTTTTTACATGCCATATTTGGTGGCACGCAGTGGTGCGGTTGGTTGAGGCACCGCGCAACAAGCCTGAAGGTCACACGTTCAATTCCTGCTGGTGTCATTGGAATTTTTCATTAACATAATCCTTCCGGTCGCACTATGTCCCTGGGGTTGACTCAGCCTGTATCAGAAATGGTACCAGGAATATTTCCTGGGAGGTAAAGGCGGCTTGGTGTGTAGGTCTGCCAACTGTACCACCTTAATGTGCCAAATGTCTTGAAATGTGGGAGCCATAACCTCCTTGAACCCTTAGGGCCTGTTTAGGCCTGTAATGGGACTGGTTTACATGCCATATTTAAAGAACTCCTTGCAGGCAGGCAGGCACGCGTGTGCACACACACACACACATGTAATAAGCACATTGTTTATTGCATGTCAGATTTCTGTAAATTAGGATACCTGAGGGGAAGCAACTGGTGACAGTTGTCAGATAAAATAATGTTCTTAGATATATTCTACAAGTTATTTGTAAGTTTCATTTATTCATTACATTTTGCTTTGATTGATTTTTAAAGGTCCAATTTTACTTTTACATGTAATGTGTCTGTTCTTTGATAAGTCCCTTTTTGATTGTGGTATGTGGGGTGATTTGTGACTAATCTTACTGTTGTAAATGTGGAATCATATTCCTGACATAATTCTGACTTAGAGTGTCTTCAGTGTTTGTTCTGATTCTCAGGGTTATAGATTTATCATTACTCAGATGTTAAATAAATAGGAATTAATGAACAGGTACTTAACATTTTTGTGTTTAAATCTACCACAAATGTTTACATTGACCACTCAGCCTCATTACACATCCTGGAACAGACCTCATTATCCTAGTTTTTTTATTAGTTAAGGCACACGGAAGATCTGTTTTACCAGCAAAAAAATGAAAACACGAGATAACTTACCCCATTGCATTTTAGATGCGATCCTTGTGACATACAAGCATAATGAAGTGATATTGAGCTCCACAATTGATTGACATATGTGACAGGATATTTGCTGTAGCCCAGTGTGGTCATTTGAAACATTTATTGTCATTTCAGCACCAAAAACTTTGAAATAACTGCTTACCTACTTTTATTGTGGTAACGTGAAGCTAACGATAATCCATAATCCTCAAGAATCACTTTTATTTGTGTAACATTTCTGACGGGGAATGATCTCAGATATCAGTCTATGAAATTAAGACATCAGTTTACAATTCACGCAAAATGTTACCAGTGCTCACTTCACTTTCATTTGAAGGCTGATGTTATTCAAGCTACATGCATGTTTTGGTATCGCTCACTAAATACTCACAGGGAAGAATATGTCTTGATTTAAAATAACAGGGATTTAGAACGTATTTGTGTTATGTCATATACAGTCCATAAGTTGCTGATTTTGAGGAAGTCATGAGTGTAATGGCATGCATTAACTTTTTTTTAAAGACCTGTGGTTATGTGAACGCACATAAGAACATGCCCCTCGAAATTTCTTTTATGTATTTAGACAAAAAGGGGATTTACAGCACTTTTAAGACATAACTGCATGATCTCTGTTTTATTGGCCAGATAATGCCATTTATTTCACAATTTTATCTTTTTCCGTTTGAGTGACAGTCACATTTTTCATTAACAATGCGCTAAAATTTATATATCCTCTCCTGTAGGATAAAGGTTAAGTTTGCACCACCAGGAGTTTTCCAGTTTCTCGTGTCATTGTCTCATACAGCGTGAGACATACAGAATTTATAACTGAATGCTAACAAAAGAAGTAGTAGTAGTGCATTTATTTGATTTTATATATATTGTTAAAGAATATGTTTTCTTGTTTATATTTATTTTCATTGTTCTGCATCTTTATTTGTGTGTGCAGCTGTATATCCAAGAGAGTGTTGCTGTCGGTAAGCTGTATGAGTTGGCTGCATCGTCTCAGACACACATTCCACAAATTGCTTGGGCCCCTGTTTCAGCAACAGGTATGGTCAAAGTGTGCAGACAAGTTCTTGTCTATTAATTGTTATCTTAGAAAGTACTGGGAGAGTGCTGTTTTTGCTTGCTTATCGTTCATGCATTTAGTTCCTGGCCAGTAGAGTACTTGTCCTCTGTTGGTCACAGTGTGATTGAGCATGGTTAGTGCTGCTGTATAGTGTAAGAAGACAAATACAAGCACTGAAGTTGATGTGAAAGTAAGGTATGGTTTACAAGACTCAAGTCGTGTGGTGGTTGAACTGTGTCATTGGACATGTAGTTCCTGATGATCCACAGGATCATTGTACCTTCATCTTTAGGTTCAAGCAGTTCATGTCACTTCTCAGAAGATCTGACAGTGTGCTGTGAGAACAAGGTATGGTGCCATTGACTCCATGTGATTTCTTTTTATGGAGTCACAGTTTTAATGTATCTTTAATAAACCTGTGATGACTAAATTTATTTTTCACAGTAATTTTTGTGCTCCAGACATCTCAGAATTTCATTGTTGAGAAGTTAGTCACTCTTGCTGCTACAATCTTCACCTAATTCTTCACTTAGTCTTCTTTCAGTTGCGTCTTCTGTCACAACTTCCTGTGCATGATGCCTGCATCCTACATCTTACATAGTAGCACATATTTATCCATTTTTGTACTTCACTTTTTGATAATTGTTGCTGACCTTGACATCCATTGCCATGAAAGTCATTTTTCTTGTAGTAATACCTTGTTTAACATCAGCCCAAATTAGCTCAGTTAGATTGTGGCCAGAACGGTGAATAGGAAGGCTGAGAACTTTCTTATGGTCTTGAGTAAGTGTGTTTTTGTCAATAACATAGTTTCTTTCCCCTTATTTGCTCTTAACCTATATCACCCCATGCAACCATATGGTGGTCTATAGAATATACTGGTGACTGGTCTGGCATGTTACATACTAATCTCTGTGTGTTTGCTTGGTAGCAGTTTAAGTGTTCATGCCAAGCTACGAAAGTTCAGGTGGTTATGAGATACAGTTGGCATTTAAATATGTCTGCTGAGGGTTGACTGGATCATATAACAGTGTTTTCAGCATGGTGTCACAAAATGGTATTCCATTTTCCAGTAGTCAGGTTTTTTGTTGAGGTTGTGATGTAGTTTGACATTGCTGGGTTGTGTAGTTGTTGGTGTCCATTGTGTTTGTTAGTCACCACACTTTTGATCTGCTGCGAATATATCTAGAGCAGTGATATAATTTGTTGACACTACATTTTCTCATTTACCTTCTGCCACAAAATGGTACACATTAGCGACAGCTTACCATGTTCATCTATGCAGCATTTTGAATTAAATTTGTTAATACTGGAGGCCTGTTCTTGTGTACAAAAAAAAAATTAATTATAAAAAGCAGTTCAAGACAACGGAACTATTTTGTATCCCAAGGTCACCAATGACACTGTTGCCCCCATCTGCTGCATCATGTACTACTGATGCATGTACCTTATTGGACATAAAGCAGAGTCTGAGTTGATGATGTCATCATTTCAATTGATGGGTCAGTCAGAACCTTCAACTATGTTAATCACTCTCTAAACAAGTAGAGACTACCCGGCGCTGCCACACAGAAGCTGGGCTTACAGACATGGTTACTGATGCTGGTAGGTCTATTGGCGAGAAGCAGTGAAGAACTGCTGCAGGAGGTATAAATGTCTTGTTTTTTGCACAGCTTTTCTTACCACAGAATAACAGTAGGGAAAGTACAAGTTATTTCCGTTGTAAAACAAAGTTACTCTCACGTAGGAGTGAATTGTAACAGTAGTTTTTTAAACTGTTCATTTTTCCCCCCCACCCCATAGGATATGATACAGTTGATATCTGTGCCATGTAGTTACATGTATGTCTTTATTGTTGTTGACATCAGGCTTTCATAGTGTTACAAATTTCTCACCTTGTATGCATAACCCATACCACACACAGCATGTCTGAAAACTTGACTTGCTAGAAAATAACATCTTTACCCAAATATAAGACAGTGCTCTTCTTGACCTTAAATTTTCAGAAAAATGGACAGTTTTAACGTTTAGACGCCTGACGTCAACTGTAGTCGACGTACCGCACCGCTAACCTCCAAAGTTGCATTTTATATATTTATTCAACAAATATAGGTACTGAATATTTTAAACATGGTGTAAACTCTCGGTTTTTTCCTCTCTTCAAAATGCAGTTTGTTTCATAATTCTAACGTATTTGGTTCCTGTATTATTCACATTTTATATACAGGGTGTGCTAAAATTAAAAAAAAATAATTCCGGCGACAAAAGGTTAATGTGACTCGCCATCTTTAAGATGATGAAGTGGGATAAAATTATCGTCTTATGTTCAGATATATATACTGTAGTTTCAACAATGTTTGCGATACTGCTACAACAGATTTAAAGTGCCAGTATAAATGTGTGTTCAGTAAATGAAATCTTGGCACTTTCTGTGTTGAATGACGTGATTACTAGGACGTCAGTGACTTGTCCTTTTTACACATGAGCACATACATGATGCTCAAAATGCAAACCCACTCAGCTGCATTGATGCATAGAGGCTGAAGCTGTCTGTGCTTTGCAGCACTCAGTGCTACTTTAAGGTGGGACTGCATGCTGTAGAGCAGAAAATGTCACATCGTGCATAGCAACTGTCGATGGCCCCAACTGAGTTGTGTTAGACTGTTTGTGTTATCAGTTTTGTTGTAGTGGTAACTGTTTTACTTAATTCTTGAAACCTGTGATAACCACTATAGAAGCTAATATTATCTTTTCTGTTTTTTCAGGCGTTAGTTTGGTAGGATCATTGCATTCTGACTCTAATACCGAATCACATGAACTGAGGAGAACTGAATTAATGATAATAACACAGTCGATATTGTATGCTTCAGAATATAGTAATGGTAAGTTACATATGTCATTACTTTACCTCCATACACTCATATCAAGTTCGGAAGCGTATGTGGAAGTCTAGATTAATGTTTCAAAGAAATGTAATTAAATAATTAATATTGATGTTCGTGAACGAGAAAGTTGCAGCTGGAGACTTGTAGGCTATATTCCGAGTTTTTTGGTATTCGTCAGTTACCCCCCGGCAAATGTCAGAAGAATGTTTTGTAATAGGCTGTGAACTGCTCCTCCCACAGCCTTCCTAATTCATCATCCTACAATATATACAGGGCGATTCAAAAAGATGGACTCAAATGAACAGTAAACAGCGCCTCAACACACACCAGATGGTTGCGGTATTCCAAGTTCTGTGCTCACTCTACGGGTTGACTTGCATGGGCTACGCTCAAAATTCTCTTGAATTCATCTCATGTTCTCCTCTGATCCACGTGGTCGGCCAGAGCGTTTGCCTTTATACAGACAGCCTATTTGCTCAAATTGGTGATTACAACAAATGCTCTTCCTTGTTGGAGGTTGAATGTCGAAACGAAGACAAAATGCACACTGCACAGCAGACACCAACTCAGTTTTAATGAACTCATGAACGCAAATCTTGTGTTGCATAACAGCCATTTTGCTCTCAACTGATGCTGCTGCACAGCTGTTCACTAGGCAAGTGCTCTAATGGTGGTAGTTGGAAATTTAGGACCTACTTTTTCAAATGTTATGTAGATCATTCACATACCTTGTATAGTTCAGGAAATATAAGACGTACAAAATTGAGTCCATCTTTTTGAATCATGCTGTATTTCAAATATACATAATTGCTACAGTTTATACAAGCTGGTGAAGTAACTCACTTAGTAAACAGTTTAATATTCATTGAATTTAACATACTGTTATTAACAAATAGTTACTAGATTATGCTGTCACCAATTCCAGCATTTTATTTCAGTGTATATTCTACTTTTGTTCTTCTGTAAAATTCTTTGCTTTGCAGGAAATGGGTACTACTTATTCAGTACTCCTAAACTGCAGTGTGATGCTGAGACTGGAAATTCTACAATTGAAGTAAATACTGATTATTCAAAGGTGGAGAATGAAATGTTTTCCGTGTGGCACTGGTGGTAAGTGTCGTAGTGAAGTCTGTATCTGTCTACACCTCATTTTGATGAGAACATAATTTAGTTCAAGCAGATTTAGATTTGATGTGTTATGACATTATGTAACATTTACTCCATATTTCTCTGAAATATGGACTTTACAGTTTTTCTCAGTGTCACATTGCTTTAGCAAGTAGGTATGAAGTCAATAACACAACTGTTGTTTAATTAGGTGTTGTATTCTAGGTCAAAAGACTACATGTTTCGGCCGGTAGTGGCCATCATCAGGTCTTTGTCATTCGACACACTTAAGATTATTTGTATAATTGTGTGGCGGCTTATTTGATGAGGAGATCTCTACATCAAGGCCTTTGTTTGAATATTAAAACAAAGGCCTTGATGTAGAGATCTTTTGACCTAGAATACAATGCCTAATTAAACAATAATTGTGTTATTGACTTCATACCTACTTGCTAGTTTATACTACACAATGGGAATGGCACAATTCAGAGTCACATTGCTCATTTGCGACAAGAGTGTCACAACTCAAAATTTGGCATTGCTGAGTTATTTGTATAGAAAGAAACGTTTGCAGATGCACTTTTAACAGGTATAGTGTTATAACGCAGTGTGCAAAACTCACCGCTGGAGAGCAGTTGTGTCGTCGTTGCACTCATAGAAAAGTAGAGCACTTCAAAACCTTTGAACGTTTCTCCTGAAAAATCACCAATTTTGAGTTGTGACACTGCTGTCACAAATGAGCAACATGTCATACTGGAGGTTGTCGCATGCCAAACAATATGTTTCTTACCACGATATACCATTTTTGTTCCATACATTGCTAATATAACTATTTTGTATGCGTCAGTTCAGTTTGCTTTGCATCGGATTTGTATTTCCAGTAAATACACATCAAAATTGGTTAGGTGTACAAAATTAAGAATGTGTTTGAGTATAACAAAATTATTCTTACAATTGAAGAACCTAATTTTTTTATACAATATACAGATTTAAATTTTAGGTTTAGAATAAGTTCATTGCATGTCTGTTTATTAAATGTTGTTACAAAATTAATAATTTGAAAGGACCTGAAAATTTTGTTGAATGCACTGATGAAAGCCAAGAAAAACTTCAAGGTTGCTGGATCAAGAACCTGAGACCTTATGAACCAGGAATGATAACACTAAATCATAATTCTCAGTTTCTTCATTTCACATTTAGTGTGTTTGTTTTTTTTATTTATTTAACAATATTTTGAGTTGCTCAAATTAGATAGCTTTGATTGGTAGGATGAGTAGTGACTGGACTGGAAAGGACGTGGAAGTGGTTTTGTTCTAATTCATGAAACTATCCCAGTATGTACCTAGAACAATTGAAGAAAATCATGGAGGAGTCAATCATGATAGACATTATCTGGAGTTGTGGTGATCGTCATTTTGCATCTTGTAAGGGCAATAAATAGTCTTTGCTATTTAACTGGCAGCTACCATTTACTGCAGAAGTAGACTGAGAGATGTGTCGTAGAATCATAAATAGAATGTTTTGTTTTGTTAGGAAAGAAGTTTTTGTCGTCGGTATTTCCACTGCTATCCTTGTAAATCTGGTTTTCACAAGATGCTTCTTGAATGTCATTCGCTTCCTTCCACTCCCAAAGAATAAAGTTGTGGATCAGGTAAGAATTAAGTCATATTGTACTGTTTTATGAGGGGTTAGATAGTTGTAGCAAGCTACCAAATATCAAAATGGCTTAAGCCTGTATCTGTGGTTTGATAGTATCATGTAGCCAGATAAGCCCGCGGATCAAACCTCATCGTCAAGATATTACACCCTGCTTTTGTTGTTCTGCTAGTCTGCAAATAGTGTGGCACACACTTGGTGACCATAGAATGAGATTTGGAAGATAGATCATTGTGTTTTCTACTTACTGTATTTACTTGAATGCAAGATGAGGTTTTTCTCTTAAGTGTGCTACTTAAATATCTGAGGATGTCTTAAATCCATATATGAAACACTGAACCAGACTGCGCCAAACTGGATTGCTCGGAACCAGACCAAGTGGAGCCAAACCAAGGCATCCATCACCAAATTGTAATGTGTAAACAAAAGAGAGAAAAGAGCATGACGCTACCTTCTTTTTTGGGACTTTTTCAATCTCCTGATTTTTTTTAAGAAGAGTGACCTTTCGGAAGCCTGTTCTGTTTTCAAGCAAAGATACACCTAACGTGGTGGACCCCTTAGATCAAACTATACTCAGACACTGGGCACCATAAAAACAATAACTTGTTAAGATATGCAACGGAGAACAGATCTAGTCCAAAGGTACTAAAGGAACAAGATGAACTACGAGACTCTAAAATACAACCTGGACCAGTCCACAAATTAAAAACCGTAAAAAGAGCCATGAACTCAGACCGCTCACACCACAGACACAACACAGAAATACAGAACACATATATTTAAAATTCTTAACACCACGAACACCATATGTGGAGAAAATTTGGAATCTTAATGGGTACAATTAGGTTCATAAACCAAGAAATGTAAATGTACGATTTAGTCAGTGTGGATCATAATGGCATGACAGCGCATCTTACCAGAAGTGACTGTGAATGGTTTGAAGAAATGCTGTATGTCCAGTGCAGTGGATGGGATTGATGATGCTATGTTGTGAAATGACATTGAAGAGGATGGGAGTATTAGGAGTGAGTTGAGGAAGATGACAGCACTGACTGTGAAGGTATGGACAGTGACACTGATTGGTAATGGCAGATAGAATCTGACATACTTTGTGTATGAAGTGTACGAAGTTAATAGTAAAATATTTTTTTGCAGACTTTAATGTTGCATGGGTAATTTTAGATTTGAATTAATAAATTTTCCCTTAGCAGACATGTATTATTAGGGGGGGGGGGTCATCTTTGATTAGAGTTGTCTTACATTCAGGTAAATACAGTAATGTCCTTTCAGCTCTTAGTGTTCGGTTTGTCACCATACAAAGAAAAAGAAACAGTTTAAGAAATCACAGTTTTTTTATAAAATCAGTTATGGTATATACATAGTGATATTTTTATAGTGTATCTTGCAGATGGCTCCAACTTTGGAAATATTTGATTCTGTAATAATAAAGAGTATATTTCCTTCAGTGTTCTTCCCTGTTATTTACTAGGAAATAATTGTTGTGGAGAAACCAGTGCCGATGCTTCCACAGGCAGAACCACAGCATACGCACAGAAGCCACTCAGATCCAAGCGGACAGCAGTCATCTCAGTTCAACTCACGCTTCTTAACAGACTTTGATCCCATTCAGTGTCTTGGAAAGGGTGGCTTCGGTGTCGTGTTTGAAGCTCGGAACAAGATTGATGACTGCAACTATGCTATCAAGCGTATCCCACTACCCAACAGGTATGAAGCACAAAGTTTGCGTTGGTAACATGGAGGTTGTGTGAGATTTGAAGTTGTCACAGTGGTGTTACAGATTAATGTTGTCTGGTATGTTATGCTGTGTTCATGGGTAAATAGTTCACATTTCAGAGGGTTCTACTGCCTTCTTCTTCAGGTTCAAGCAGTCCAAGAAGATTTGAATCTTCAGTATTGAGGTTGTTTGTATGAAACCTGTTTGTGTGCTCCTAGCAAATATGGCTTGTCATAGGTGATAGTGTGTCTTTGTGCCTGACATACTAGCAGTTGACCAAGAGCTGTGTGACAGAATATATGCTTTAAGAGCAAATGGGAGCGATGCGACATGGTTATGTGTTGACATTCTAAGGTCATATTCCATCCAGGCCGGACCAACAAGCTGTCCTTCCGTTCCTAATTAGTGAGGGTTTTCAACTGGTCAAACCATAGCCATACTGTATACCCCTTCAAGGCCTTTATAGTGTTATCAACAGAAACTGTCTTGCCATTCTCACTAGATTGTGTTAATATTTTCACGTTATATAACCATATCCACCTGTCTATCACCTGCAATGTCCAGAATGTGCTGCACTTCATGCACTGGAAGTTGCTGACAGCCTGGATTGTTCATAAAGTGACTTCATGTGTTTGGCCCCTATCAGGATATTGCTGAAGGACCATAGATTCAAGGCAATTGAAGACATGAAGGCTGTAATGGTGCAGTGGTTTTTGAAACAGCCTAGGGAGTCCATTGCCAAGAGGATGGTTTGGTCGGTCTGTCAATGGGATGACTGTCTTTACACCCATGGGGACAATTTAATGCCATTAAATAAATAAAGTACTGATAAATAAATAAATAGAGTCTAACACGACTTTAATTAACTGTTATTTTGTGTAATTTACTTCAACATGTTTCGGCTCTTAAGAGCCATCTTCAGGCTGAATATAAAGGAGCATAGTTGAAGAATGAAAAACCAGCTAGATGTCACTTGTTGTATTTACTTTACTTCTTAGATACTCAACATGTTTCAGGCATTAATACGTCCATCTTCAGGAGTTTGCGACTATGCTGTTGAACTACCACATTGGTTGTATTGTTCTTGAATGGCTGTGTGTTGGAGTTAGAGTGCGGTTCGGCTAGGGTGGCATCCTAACCGAACCGCACTCTAACTCCCAACACACAGCAATCCAAGAACAATACAGCCAATGTGGTAGTTCAACATCATAGTCGCAAACTCCTGAAGATGGATGTATTAATGCCCGAAACATGTTGAGTATCTAAGAAGTAAAGTAAAAACAACAAGTGACATCTAGCTGGTTTTTTATTCTTCAACTATCACAATGATGCACGGTCCGATAAACGTCAGATAAAGGAGTATATTTAATACAGTGCCATAAATGCCTTATGCTGCTTTGCTCAGCATAGTGCCCAAATTGGTTTCAATTGAACAAGTCTCTTACATTCACATATACGATAGCAAACAGGTTGCATCTCTGACAAGCATGTAATACATTTTTTGTTATACACATTACATTTCAGGGTAGTGGGGGGATAGTGAGAGGTAGTCTGAAAAGGTAATGCAGGTGTCCATATGTCAGATAGTGTGGGACAGAGACAGACATCTTAGTGGGAGCAGGCAGGCCAGTTATATTCAGGTAAATTACTGTAAGGTTAGCTGGTGGTTTGGGGTGTGTAGGTACTTGGCTGCATTGTTGCCAGATGGGTACCACTTTGACATACATTTGTTTCAGAAAATGTACTTTTGTGCCTCAGATACATTAAAAGCTGGTGTGTCTGGCTCTTGATGATCTGGACAGGTCTGTTAACCAGAAATAGACAAAGATGCCCATTACTTTTCACTGTTTCATCATCTGGCAACACCCAGCACCAGTTTCAAGAGTTTGGCTTATAATTGTTGGCGTTATTGTCTGTTGTTTTAAATTTTTAGTTTTTTTAAGAATACATACACATCATATTCTATAAGTAGTGGTGAACAGGGAATAGAAGTTGCTGCAGGGAAAATATTATAGGATATCAGTTGAGAAGTTAAATGGATATGTCTTTCCATGAGTTTCTTAGGTACACTGAACACACATTTCTAATATCCAGAAAATTATAATGTCTGTTATACCTTTCATCCCAAAGGTGCTGGATAGTGCAACTTTACTGTGTATCTTTGTCTTCTGTTCCTTCAAGTAATACATGTATTATGTACACTAATAATTTTTTGTCATTTTTGATCAGAAGTTCATATAAATATCCCATCTCGAAGTCTTTTCACAAATGTTAAAGATAAACTGTCACACAAAAGGGAGGGAAGGAACTGTACATATTAAATAAAGATAAATAAGTCAGACGCATCTAGAGTATATATTATTTATTTACAAGGTGTAGTATTTTGAATTGACTACATGTTTCAGCTCTCTTCACTGGGCCATCATGAGGTCTTTAAGTCATTATTGAGGAAACTATACAATATATTAGGAATGACACAATGTGTAACCATTAAAATTATTATGATTCAGTGAGATCTCGTTTTGTCTATAAAAGCTTATAATATCTTTTTCTTTTTGTCAACATTGAATAATGTGAATTGTAGAATTTGTTATTAAAACATGACTAATGTGTTTTAGGTTAAATTATAGCACCTTATTATTATAGTTTATTATTTATTATATTTGCTGATTGCAAATGATTGGTTAATATGTTCTTGTTACAATTGAGATAGCATGGTTATAATGGTTATAAAAATGTTCTAAAATCTAGTAACATATGTGGGAAGGATAACATATTAGGATGTGAGTGTTTAAAATAGGGTATATTACGTAGAATTATTTACTTATCGTTGTGAAGAATGCCATCCATGTGGAGTCGTGGTAATTAGATACTAGATGATGCTATGTGGAGATGGTGTTTTTCTCATCCATAGTGGGAATTGCCAGCGGTATAGAATTTTTGATATGTATTCGTCTGTAGCAGAGTTCAGTGAAGTTAGAATTTTGATATATTTTTTATGAGGAGCAGCCGGAAAACGTTGTGGTCTTCAGATGCGTATTTTTCAAGTATGTCCTACTTGAAGTATGATGTAGGCGCTCGGAGATGGCAGACATGTTAGTTGCTACACTAGAATGATGATGCTAGACAATGTAGTTATCTGTGTTGTTGAAGGTGATGTTTTTTGTTCTGAACATGGAAGCTGCTTCAAGAAATTTTTGAAAACGGGTATGTGGTTTTTTTTTCTTTTTTTTTTCATGTGGCCGGGGGGAGGGGGGCATTGATGTTGAGCGGTAGTGGAGTGTATATGTCTGTGCTTGGTGGAAGATTAGTACATTATTGTATAGTTTCCTCGATAATGACTTAACGACCATATGATGGCCCAGTGAAGAGAGCCGAAACATGTAGTCAATTCAAAATACTGCACCTTGTAAATAAATAATATATACTGTAGTTGTGTCTGACTTATTTATCCTTATTTAATATTTATATCTAGCACAATGGAATGGCCCACTTAAAGGAAATGTACATATGCACAGTGTAACATAGTTCATAATATCTGCTGTGAAATCTTGTGTGTGGCTTTGAAAATATTGAAACCGGTTGAAGAAAAGCTGAAAATGTGCCTGTGATCTGTGTTGTCAGGCAAGAGTCCCGTGATCGTGTGATGCGTGAAGTGAAGACCTTAGCTAAACTGGAACACAGTAATATTGTTCGTTATTTCAATGCTTGGTTAGAATGCCCTCCACCTGGCTGGCAAGAAGAGCAAGATAAGTTGGTTCCTAATTGGTAAGTACAAGTGAACCATGTTAGGATTGTGTCTAGAAACACATTATAAAGAGAGGAAAACCATGTGTTATCATGATTCCCACTAAAAAGTGCAATGAAGTAAACTGTCAGTCACAACAAAACTTTATTTTTCTGGGGGTCTGATGCACTTTGTAACGTGTTTCGGTCAACTTGGCCATCTTCAGGTAATACACACTATGTACAAAATGCGACATGCGTCATACCTGAAGATGGCAAAGTTGGCTGAAACATTTTGTAAAGTACAGAGCCTGAAAAAAATAAAATGTTTTGTTGTTACTGACAGTTTATGTAATTACACTTTATGAATTATCACAATGGGATGAATAGAATAAAGGTTATTCCCAATGGAAAGGTTTCCACATGCAGTTAAGTCCCTAAGTAAGTAAGTATTTTTGAACACTCAGCTGAGGAGCATCTTAAATGCATGAGATTTTACACTTGGTTCAGTGTCCTTGATTTAAACCATACAGGAGGGGAAGTCTTAATTTGAGGGACATTAAATGGGATATGTCCTGTTGTAGCTAATTCTTTTTAAAATTATTGGTAGGCTATAGTTGAATGAAAGAGAGTCTCTCCTTTCCATGAGTTTTACAGTGAAATAATTCTCATATTACTCTCTTTAACTATGGGTATGTGGTTTATATGTGGAGTGACCAATCATTCAGTTATTTAGATGTCCAGCAACTGAAAATCCACGGGTTTAATGTGCGCTCAAATTTGTTGGACTGACGGAATGAGTTTAAGGTGTTACTAGTGTTTTGATGTCTTGAGTTCAAAAATCAATTGATTTTGGTGCTTGGACATATGGAAATGTGCCATTAAGTTGTTAAGAACTTGCATATTTTCTTCTTTTACAGTAATACATTTTGCTCACTTGGAGATGTGGCATCCATTGATTTTACCAGTCAGAGTGGAGGATCTGCTGTACGCAGGCACTTGTCTTCAGATGTTCCTGCAAAAGAAGATAAGGGTTCCTCTGTGTTTGTAAATGTGGGATGTGAAAATGATTCAGGGAGTTACTGCCATATTCAGCCGATACCCAGATATAACACCGACAAAAGTGATTCTTTTATTGTGTTTGAAACATCTTCTGGTCAGGAATTGGAATATGAAGGTGATGACTGTGACAGCAAGCACAGCTGTGATGATGGTATTGATATAAAAAACAGTAATACGGGAACAGGTGCTGGTGTGTTATCAGGCACCAGTTCTGATGCCTCTAGCAAATGTTTGTCAGCATGGAGTGAAGAAGTCAAAAGAAAAAGGACTTTATCAACAAATGAATGTCATGAAGCCAAAAAGAAGATTGGTCATAAGCGACCATTGTCTCTTGACCTCTCTATTGGGGGTGGAGTTATGATGTCTCCTCCCAAGCCGTCTCGCATGTATTTGTTTATTCAGATGCAGCTGTGCCGCAGAGAGAGTTTGAAGGAGTGGCTGAGAGACATGCCTGCTAGAAGTACTGATACTACTGTTTTACAAATGTTCGACCAGATTGTACAAGCTGTAGAGTATGTCCACCTGCAAGGCTTGATCCATAGGGATTTGAAGGTGAGAACTGTTCATTGTGAATGTAGTCAGTGATGCTTCGTCGGCTTAATAGCTTCTAGCATAATACAGGGACGGTCAGTTGCATGGTATGCCCACTGCCAAGGGATACGAAGACTAGAACTGTGTGTTGTTCATGTATGCATTGACACTTGGTCAGCTGCATATCGTATAGTATAATACAGGTGTGGCGAGCTAGAAAAGTATATGGAACTGTACTTTAGGAGACAACCTAGGCAAGAGCCATGCTATAATAAAATAATTTTCTTTTTATATTTGATGATGGATTCTTATTTCTCTTCATCCAGCTACAGTAGGTTGGTGTCAGTTAGCAGTCTCTGTGCTTTAGGCAAATCTGTATGAAACTATTTGTAGTTAGCTTTGTGTGGATGCACATTACTTGGATGTTGTGAAGAGAAGACACCTGCACTGTTCTGGTCTGTTATGCAGTGAGTAATGGTAATTCCTTACCGACATTTCGGGACAACCCACCAGTCCCATCGTCAATGGTCAAGAATCCAAGAAGAAAGCTGGTAACCCTAGTATGCAGTTTATACAGGGAAGGATGTGGGCAGGGATAAATTGTCTGTAGCGCAGTGCCAGCCAATAGGGTTGATGCAGGTGGGTGAAAGGGAGGGGAAGTGTAGTTGCTAGTGCTACTCTGAGGCAGGGAATTTTGGTAGAGTGAAGTTACTAGCGAGTGCAGGTCAGGGAGACTAAGGGACATATGTGTGTGTGTGTGTATATATATATATATATGCATGTATGTATGAAGAATGTATCTCACAGGTTCCCTATTAGGAACGGTCTGAAACAAGGAGACGCTCTGTCACCACTGCTTTTCAACTTTGCTTTAGAGTACGCCATTAGGAGGGTTCAGGTAAACCAGGATGGCTTGAAACTAAATGGTACACATCAGCTTCTG
>Ga0131853_10010345_pt1 | contig 17055 bp, 7 predicted proteins | sample TergutLab28metaG_FD_92764 | JGI IMG/M metagenome (GOLD analysis project Ga0131853, IMG submission 92764) | Labiotermes labralis P1 segment gut microbial communities from Petit-Saut dam, French Guiana - Lab288 P1 (version 2) (version 2) | ecosystem: Host-associated > Arthropoda: Insects >... | reverse complement strand
TTTTTCACTGTACACACAGCAATGGTATATGTCATACAGGTTTGCTGACAGCTCGCAAGCTGTCAGCAAACCTGTATGACATATACCATTGCTGTGTGTACAGTGAAAAACTCCTGATGATGGACAGAGTAACTGTCCGAAACATGTAGAGATTTATTCCAAAAATAGATTTGAGAAATTAGTGCATCTAGTTGGTTTTATTATAAGAATCCTGTATTACTCTTATGCAATGCAGTAACTATCTTGGTGTGCTATATACCGTTGTGTTCTCTAATACGAAACCATGAATACAGTACTTTTTTTGACTTACCAATAAAGATGCGTTGACTGAGTCAAACGAGCATTCGTGGTTTTGTAGTTATTTTCGTACTTGGTTTAAAACGTTTTAAGTGTTTTACTGTTTGCACCGTTTACGAAATGTATTGTAAAAGTTCACATAGGTAAGTCAAAATGACCCCTGTAACATGTCATGAACGCACAGGTGTGCAGAGGTATAGCACTAATCTTTCTTTGACCTCGGCGCTTGATGGGGGTCAACGCAACGCCCCGGCCGCTTTACCCTCGGTAAAGACCCGGTACCCATTGTATAGATGGCTTGGTGGGCCCCAGGGACGATCTGGACGGGTTCGGAAAATCTCGCCCCCGCCCCCCACTGGGATTCGAACCCCGGACAGTCCATCCCATAGCGAGTAGCCACACCGACTGGGTTTTATCGGCTCACAAAATTCACACGGAACACCAATCTAATATGCACGTAGTTGTACTAAAGGCACTAGACATTTACTCAAGCCACTACATTTGTCTAATGAAACCCTACAATAAATGAGAACCGGGGCCAAGGAAATGTGCAAACTCATCACGAAAGCAGAGGTACTCAGAAACTGGACTACCTGATTCCACTACTAGTGGTGTGAAAAGAGGTTACACTGAACTGAAGAGGCAAATACATAGGAGACGGAACAATCTATGTAAGAACCTTTCATACCCAGCTGCAAGATCAGTAAATGGGGGAGGGGAGCACAATAACAAAGGTATCAGAGAATCACATTAACAATGTCATATAAACATACAACGCAACTATCTTATGCTGCTAACAATACAGAGTGTGGCCTGAGCAAACCGAGCAGTGGTTAGCATTCGTAAGTCCAGCCGTTTGATCCCAGGCCGGTCCACGTGGAATTTGTGGTGATCCAAGGGAAAGGGGCACAGGTTCTTCTCCAAGAACTGCTGTTCTCCCCTGTCACTATAATTTTTACTCATCTACTCCCCATGCTATACAATCATCACAACCAACAGCGTCGTTAATTCTCTCTCTCTATCCCCACCCCCCACATGCCATCTCAGCTTTTGCAATATCACATGCTGGGTACCTTCAAATAGGCCACAACTGCTTTCTGACATAACCTTCCTAATATCTAAATCAGAATCTTCCTCTAACCAGATGCTATACAACCTGCACAGATGATAACCCAAAGTCAAATTAACAAACCATACAAACATACACAAGCATGGTAACTCAATAAACTTTAATTTAACTGGTACCCAGGTTATATCCCAAACAAGAGATCAATTACCCTGTAGTTTTGTTCAGTTCCATGGGTAAATTCCACAACACAATCCCACATACAATCAAGCTGCCACAATGCCCAACCCTGCCACTGTTAATGCCTAGCGTTTTCTTGGAGTACTGTTCACAAACAAACTTTCTTTTAATTTGTGGTTCTAGTTCCGACTTCACCACACACACATAGCAGCTTCAGCAGACATCAAAAGTTGGAAGGCTGCTGTTCATATTGTCTCGTCAATTGGAGAAAAGGACAAAATAGTGTGACTGGCACAATTAAGTCACCTAAAATAGAACACAATTTATTGTCTTGTGCATTACTGACGTTTCCCATGCATTAATCATTCCTGTACAACAGATAAGGGATATGCGGTTATTGGAAACCACAGACTCCAAAACACAGTGTACTGGATGCAATGCAGCACAGACTACACTCATTTCCACAGAATTTTTGAGGACTGATACTACACCAGCATGGGTATGGAGGATCTTGTGTGACAACCACTGTATTCCATATTACCTCCAAAGAAGGTAAAACCTTTCACTGGGAAATTATGCCAGCTGTGTAGAGTTCTGTGAGTTCTTGCACACATGCTTACACATTCTGAATGATATTCTGTTCATGAACTAGGCTCAATTTACATGGAAGACACTGTCAGAAGGAATTGCCACTCTTCGGCACGATGAAACCACATGATGTAACAGAAGCTCTCTATGGTCCATATTCTGTGCATTAATCAAATGTACATAATATTAATGCTGACAACTGTACAATCATATTGGATGTGATTTAATTACAGGGTATCCTGCAACATATTTCAGCCATTTATTTACAACATACAACAAATGCACCATATGAACCATTTGGTGACATTTGCTTTTTGTAACGTCAGTTTTACATGGTCCATTTGTTGGTTTTACATTGTAAATATCTCCAAAATGCATGGTACACACAGGTTCAATATGTTTCAGCCACTCGTGTGACCCATCTACAGGGAGTTATAAAAAAGAATACATTTACAATTACAAAAGAACCATTCCACCACTGAAAATAATCACAAAAATCAGAGGAAAAAATCACAGATGAAAGGTAATTACAAACACAAGCTCAAAATTTAGAGATAAAAATTTGTTGTGAAGTGTATCGTGGTACAAAAGGTGGTGTGCATAGAAGAAGCATGTAGTAAAACACCGCTGAAGCAAAACAGATGGGATGTAGACAGTACGTTGATCACTCTGAACTGATCAACTATACTTTTTGAGGATACCCTGTAATTAAACAATTTCAGGTATTACTGTGCATTTGTTGGTAATAATACTGTATTAATTAGTAGAAACCCATATTAGACAGGGGTTTTTGGTACACAAATTGTGTGGACCACATTTTATTTGGGGCCATTTACATGTGCCACATTACAGGAATTTTCTAGAAAATGACCTACCACTGGGCCTCTTGCAAGAACACGAAGGATGTGTATACAATAGGATGGAGCATTATCACATTTTGTCACAGTTACAGAGTACTTGAACAAAATTATCAAGTTAGATGGATATGAAGAGGCGGTCTGGTGGCATCACCAGGTTTGTCATTCAACTTATATCTGTTACAGCCCTTCCTGTGGGACTGTATTGTGTCCTGGTTGCCGCAAAATGATAACCCCGAACCAACGCAGCAGCTGGAAGTGCTGCTGTAAGAAATTAAACCTTCAAGTTAACAACAGCTAGCAGCTGCATTAATTCAAAAGATGTTTATCTCAGAAATTCGTCAGTTAGTTGTTGATACTAACAACAGTGGAATGAAAAACTGATTCTGTTCTCATTGGTAAAATAAGCCAACATTTAACTCCACAATGAAGTTGAAATGATCTGTAGTTTATATCACGTTATTGCTCCAAATGACCCCTAGAACATGCTCCAGACATTTTATGAACTCGACACGGCACATTCCATGTTTCGTGATCTTTGTCATTCCCGCAGGAAGTCGGCAACTAAACTACATGTACCAAGGCAGTGAGACATGCACGCACGTAGATGTAATAATGCTCATGAAGTGTTGTTCACTGACATACTGAAATAAAATTACTTCACAAAGGTGAGACACCGGAAATGCAAACCACAAAAACTGACTGCAAAATTAAAAATACGAGCCTCACAGTTCCTGCATGTTGCAACTCTACTCCTCAACTCAAAAAAAAAATTCTTTGATTCACTTTAAAAACCTGCACATTTATTTTTAATTTCGTCTTCTACAAACATATATATATATATATAGTCATAACTTCAAATTTAAAAGTTGTGGAGTGCAAACATGACTCTGCCAAAGTAAACATTTCAGGGGGCAACCACCAGCAGGCTGCCAAACAGTATCAACTATAAGACATCAGAAGTGAAGTTAAGACAGAATGACACATAAACAACACAATCATACACCATGTAGTACGTGTACAGGTGCACGAGGTGAGCAAATGTAAATGGAAAATCAGAGACGCTTCTTTTATCTGACAGAAGGAAAATACAGGGTAAACATGTCCCCTTGGCATCAATAAGACACGCTGACTTTCTTGAAGAAGCTCTTAAACTTCACTGGGTGGACCAGTCAGTCCTGTCAGAAACATGGTGGAGAAAAGTATCCATGACAGCTCAGTCTGTACAGTGTGTGCCTGCAGTTCAGTTACGCATAGGGGCAGAGACATCCAGACATTCCTAGCCAATGAAAATAGTGCTGTTTCCCTACACAGTACAGCAAAGCATGGAAATTATTTATTTCCATCCAGAGCCAAAGTTCAGAATGTTCCTCTCATGACTTCATGATGCCATTACAATCATCTCATCCTCCTACCTTAAAAATTGAAGTGACATATACAGCACTAATTTTATCACTTGTCCTGTACATGTGTGAAAGTTCATTACTCACTGAAAATGGAACACTGTTTAAGAGTGTTCAAGAAAAAGGTGCTGAGGAGAATATTTGAACCTAGCTTACAGGAAGTACCAGAAAATGCAGAATAATGCATAATGAGGAGCTGAATAATCTGTATTCTTAACCAGGTATAGTGCGACAGGTAGAACAAACCAGGGATGTTACTGGTACATCTAAATTAAAGGAATAGCTCAGTTAATACAAGTATAAATGGGAAGATAATATTAGCATGAAAGGATACCAGGTCTCACTGCGGCAGGTAAAGCGGCCAGGGTGTGGCACTGACTACTCACCTTCATCAGTGCCCAGGTTACAGAGAGAGTAGAACCTCTGTGCCTTCATGACAAGTTATGGGGGAAATTTTACCTAACGATGAATACTGAGGAGACAGGCTACGAGGACATGCTCTGCATTCAACAGGCTCAAGACTCACGAATCATATCATCACGATCTGGTGAACTGGTAAGGAACCTTCAGGTTGCATTAATGGTGAATGATTTCTTTGCTGAAAGATCACTTGATTTTCAAAAAGGACTGTACACCATGAAGCCAGCATTTATGCACACAGTACACATGTTTCTACCCAATACACAATTAACAGCATACACCAAAACCATTCAGTTCCATTCCTTCCCTAATGGCATGTTAACGAGCATCACTCAAAATTAATGGCAACAGAACACCTTCTTTCAGAATACTCCAAAAAATTAAATGTAATATGTACAATAAATTCACTCCAGATTTTGTTTATACACATTACAACCTAGCTAGTTGCATGGGGTATACCAACACCACTAACATCATACAACGCTTATATGCAGAGCATAACTTCCCATGAAGTCCATAAACAGCAAAAGTACTGCCAATTTGTCTCTAGAATGAGACAAAGAATATCAGATCAGTGATTGATCTACCATATTAACCTTTTACTTACGGCTTTGTACATTCAGATTTCAATAAAAACAAGAACATTATTTGCACAAAAAAGACATTCATTCAGTCCTGTTGTGCATATCATGCACTGTGCGCAGTGCATAATACACACGCACAACAGGACTGAACAAAATATGCAGCCATAAAACTGAATACTTCAACAATGATTTTTATATGGCAATCAATATTGCAACTTTGGCAAAGCGCAGGCTGTAGCTCCCTGACGATGGTTTATGTACACCAAAACATGTTGGAGCAAATATTGTACTTTTAAACGGTTTAACAGTTTAACAATTACAATAATTTGTGTGCATTAGTTACAACAAATAAAGGACTTAAACAACCATGAAGATTCCCTCTAATACTTTGTCATGTGTTGCAAATTTCCAAAACTGCAAGTCTGTTTGATATTTCAACCTGTACATGTTCTTTAACTTCAACACTGTTTCTCAACTCAAGATTAAATCCTTCAATTGCAAATTTTCCCATTAAACATTTACTTACTGACAGTCTCTCCCCAACCATTACTATTAACAGTATCAGTCAGTCCCTAACGATTGGCCATCAAGTATAATTCATTGCCATCTCCTCTCTATCAATATGTTATCAATCTGTCTTCCAGAAACTCAAGTGTATTTACAAACATTGTAATGTGGAAACACGACACTCTTAAAAATTAAGTTTCTTACATATGGCAAAATTATGCACTCTTAATCCCATTACCATTGCTTAATTTCATGCCAAATCATTCCCCAGTGTCACTTCATGACAATACTTATAACAACTAACAAAATACAAGATCTTGATTCTAATAAAAACATTGAAACTTCACTTTATGAGAATATCACACCAGCAATCTCCTGAATCACTAATGAACTCTACGAACTTGAACTGCTGATCTGATTCCTTTGTATGGCTAGCATTCCCTACTGACAAAACACTTTGTACTTGTCTACTGGTTAAAGTCTTATGTACAGGTACAGGTAACGGTCATCCTGTAACACACCACAAAGGTAGGGAGAGGTATTGCTCAACCCATACACTACCACAGAAGGAGATGTGTCATCAATGCCATGTCCTGGGTTTAGGTACAACTATATTTAAGACTCAGGTTTAGTAGCATGTTCATATAGTTAGATTCATCTACATTATTGCCACACCAATTTATTTACTGGAAATGCAAGAAGTCTGGTGACTAAAAACTTAGTCTTATCTATATCAGCAAACATGTGAAATAGCCCTTCTTTACATACTGACACACATTTTCAATAACAAACTTCTAGCACTGCGTAACAGGGCAGACCGATGAGTACAAACCAACACTGCAGCATTTACGAAGCATATATTCAGGGGTGAAACTACTTGTTAGTACAGATCTAACCTGAAGATGCAAAGCAAATGTTTCCTTTGAAATACGGGTGCCTGTCTACAAAACTACACATCATCACATCTGAGAAGACCCTAATTTTACCATGTCTTAGTTTATTTTCACACATTCATGTTTCTTTATCAATACCAATGTCAAAATGTCAAAATATCCAAACACAGCGCAAGTTAAAAAAAAGCGTATGAGGGAAGCGTAAACAATAAAGTATTTAAATCACTCATGCAGGACCAAGTGAAAAATCTTTCGGGTGTGATCACAGACCACTGGAGATGAAACAAAATGTAGCTGTGGCATTTTAAAAAGTAGTAACTATGCATTTGAAGAAACCAGTGAAAACAGAACACGGACGTTTCCCGTCAGTGCAAGTGGTATGAGCCCCCTGAATACAAACTGAAGGTGCTACAGGTTAAAACAACAGTTGGTGACAAGCACACACTGACTCACTGATTCTGTGGCTATTTAAGGACACTACTTTTCAACTGTGTGCATAGATACAAAGAACCTGAGAAAAGGCCAGACACTCATCGTAACAACTGTGAAATTTTAATTAAATCCAAAACACACTTTACTGACAACATGTTAGCTCAAGAATGGACAGTCTGCATAAACAAACTCAATCATTCATTCTACCAACATTAATACATGCCAGACTGAAACAACTATGGCAGCAGGCCCACCTCTGACTTATGGCAATTACTAATGCTAACAATCGTACCAATCACAGCAGTTGTACTTTGTCTCTGGCTGCTTCCTGTGTGTCATATAGTGGTGAGGATATGTAAATGTTCACAGAAGCTAAGTCACAACACAGCCTATCTAGGACCAGTGTGTTGCCCAGTAACAAAATTAACAGTTCAAACCTTTCATGAAAAATACTTGGCACTAACTTTCAAAACAATAAAACACTATAAAATGACTCCAGTAACCTCTAGCGACTTCAGGTGCTGTTTTCTTAGATTTTAATCAAGACTAATGAAGTTTTTGTCTTAAGAGCCCCAAATAATTTGAAAATATTCTGGAAATTTACTGCCCATATGAGGGGGGGGGAAGAAAGATTAATGACACCAGCAATCTGATTTTAGAAATACATCAGTGTTACTCTTGAATGCTGCCCTACTCTCTATTTACTGCACTGTTTGTTATGGTGACTGTGCCCATGTCCAGCCAAATGCACACCATTAACATCTGAATTATAATAACATGCCTTGAAATGTGTTTATCTCAAAGTTACAAGCACCGAATTGTTCTGTGACATTTGTACAGGTGGCAGTATATGGTCATTGGCTGCATGCAGGCAGAACTGCGATCTCATGCCATTTGTGTGTGTGTGTATCGGTAAATTATTCTTATAATAAATCCAACCAGACAAACAAATTTCTCAAATTTATTTTTGGAATAAAACTCTACATGTTTCAGACAGTTCTTCAGTCCATCATCAGGAGTTTTTCACTGTACACACAGCAACAGCATATGTTGACAGCTTGCTCGCAAGCTGTCAGCAAACCTGTATGACATATACCATTGCTGTGTGTACAGTGAAAAACTCCTGATGATGGACAGAGGAACTGTCTGAAACATGTAGAGTTTTATTTCAAAAATAAATTTCAGAAATCAGTGCATCTAGTTGGTTTTATTATAAGAATACATGAATGTCAGATTCCGTAAATTATTGTCTGGTTGCGAGAAGGAATGGTTATATGCCATTTTTTAAAACTCTACCACAAGGTAACAATTCAAGAAAATGCTACCTGCACTGTCAAATGTTGAATAAAAATCCACACATACTGCATATTCTAAACAAAAATTGGCTTTCACATGACTCATCCCTTGCCTTAGTAACAATAAACAAATAAGTACACCCATCAAGCACAATTTACATTTTGTGATAAAACAAACAGCTTTTTTGTTAGCCACCAGGCTACACAGGAATATAGAAACATGCATTGTTGTTTTTATAACAGAACATAAGTAGTGTTTGATGGGCATACTTAATGGTTCATTATATGCTAAATGCCTAACAAAAAATATGACATGAATTGTTAGCTACATCTTGAATAGTTCAGTAGGTATGCAATTCATCAATACAAAAACAAAAAAAGTATGCTATGTCATACACAAGACAATTGATGAAAATAACAAAAGCATTACAGTGGAAATAAAAAGACTATAATTGTGTCCTCATTCGCACATCAACACAATAATACCATCTGATAAAACACATCTTAAATCCTAACAGTAAAAATACTCTATTCAGCCTCTATGTTTCAGCTGAATTTTGTCACCCGTAAGAGTGTTTATTTAAACACACACTTGTATGAAAATTTTAACAATAACAACTCCTATCACTAATAACCAACAATTATGTTGCCATCAAAACTGATATACTGAAATTACGATAAACATTATCTATATTTTAAATGTATTACAGTCACAAACCATGATATTTTAATAGCTAGTATACACAATGAAAACCCCATGTAGATGGTGAAACTTAGCTGAAACACGTAAAGTGAACCGAATATTTTATTAACAGGATTTAAAACATGCTGTACCATATAATTTTATTAAGTCGATACATGACGTCCATGAAGGCCACATGTATTAGCAAACTCAATATTTTGTACATGGCAGTTAATGTCAAAACAATTACGAACTTCAATTACACAGTTATTTTACTAACACTGTGTTTTTCAAGCAGAATCAAAATACTAGTTAACAGACGTAGCATCTAACTGCCCTTAGTTCTCAGTCACCACCTTCTGATGATTCAACACCACTCAAATGAGGGCCCCCACTTGACACACTCCTCAGTCAACTCCAGCCTCCTACATTCCTCACAACCTTATTCACCAATTCCCATATAAGTATTACCTGCTATCAGTGAAAATGAAATACAGGACAAAAATTGCTTTCCTACTAAGAAGAAATAATTTTGTAACTTGACACAGGTATGTTCACTGCATGTCTCTGAAAACCTAACCTCTTTTGACATAGTAATTTATCATTCCAACATTTCAACATTATTTTGAAACAAGTTCGTGATTAGTAATGGCACATGAGAATGTATTCAAGGTGGTCAGTGTTGTTCATTTTGAATTTAAACATGTACACAATGCACAATAACACTAATTCCATTGGCAACATGGCATTAAGCTATTGTTTTGCACTCAATATTTTGCAGCTGCAAGATCTGAAGAACTTACAGAAACACATTACATTCTCCAGTGTAGTTATTTATAAAGGGGTATATATTCGCAGCCTCCACATGACCAATATACACCGCGACAATTCCACTGCTTAATTAAACGGCATGACCGTAACATCCATTAAGCATAAGCATATACACGAAATGTGTAACACTGCAGCAAACTGACATTACTTTCAACTTCGAAACTAGATCCACTATCACGAGTTTGATGTAAAGTCATCTATCTTGTCACTGATAAACTTAGATAACTGTCAGTGGGGCATCCCATTTCTTACACATAAAAAATCATACACGATCACATAATAGTACACATACTTCTGATCATTCAATTTTCATCTACTGAAACCTTCAGCATAATTTTGATTTGTTTACATCCACATCTGTTATGTTGTCATTTCACGAATAAGCATGGACGAGTTTACTAAACAGAGGCTAATCCTAATGCCAGGGTTCTAAAGATGACCTTTCACAAACAAAACAACGTCCATTTCATGTGCATAAAACCTCACAAATTTACCACTACGTCCTATAATAAATATCTAAACACCCCAGCAAACACATACACCATGATAATGACTTAATCTACAAAGGACTACTTTTGACACGGGAAAAAGCTGTTACACAATTTCACAAGAAGCCAAATGGGAGGAAAGTCACACACGCGAAATCAACCCACTGAAAATCACAAACTGGAAACATACTATAAGTATAACTGACACTCGTAAATTTGACTATATATTGAAGATTCACTTATTCACTTACCAGGTTGTTTATTTGCTATCTTATTGAAACAATTTTGAAACACTTCATAAAGATGCAGAGGCTCATCGTCGCTAGTCGCCATCTTGATTCTCACAGCAAAGCTAACTGTCTCAAAAAAAGATTCAATGCCAACATTCTTCCGTCGCATATTCATAGGTGGCAGCACCAGTCAAAGTCTACATGGGTATTGGTTTTACTCATTACCGCTATCAGCGCTTGTGTGAGGCATGTGAATTATACAACGTATGAACGACATTGATATCGTTGGGTCTCGCATGCTTTAACATCAAGTAAGTAAACAACGCACATTTTGTGGGTTGCCTTTTGCTCTCAGAATAAATGGGGACTTTTTCATTAACACCATTGTTCTTTGTAACAAACATGCGAGAGCTTCGAACCGACTTTGAACACATTATTTACATGAGTTTCCCTTGTGAAAGGTTTATTTCCCATTTAGCTTCTCTTTGTTTTCAAATACATTTTCTGCCACAACGGAGAAATACAATGTTATATTATTTATGCACATGTTAGTAAATTGCAACAACGTCGGATTAGCGCAGTTTTCCCAAATAATTTCCGCATGAAAATTCCATTACCTGTACCACATACGAAGTGATTTAAATTTTATATAGTAATATCAAGTTTCATCACTTATTATTTTCTTACCACCTCGTGGAAACCTTTCATCTCCACCACGTAAGCCATGATAATATCCTGTCCTGACCGACTATTCTTTTGTTACTTCAGGAAGATTTCAAAATAACACCTCAGTGTTGATGCGAAGGTCTGCTTCCGGTTCATCAGCCATCAGTGACCCAACCATTGACGCCATATTTTCTCCGATAGTGAAAGCGTCGTAAAGTGAATCACACAAAGACAACAAGGTAACTCTTCATACACATAATCTTACTATTCATTTTTTTTATGGTCGTATTTCGGCCAAGCAATCCATTTCAGTTCTCCACCCACCTGTGTAGTTGTCAGCATCGGCCTGTCAGAGATACATACCGTACTTCCGGTTCCATAAGATGCTATAAGGATAAGACACACCCTATAATTAGCAGTTCATTTTTTTTTTGTGAAATTAATGGCCTACTTTGGCTGTCCGGTGTTAATACGCAGGATGAATTTTCAGGACAGGGGACGAAAAATGCGTCTAATGAGGCAGAAAATAAAGTAAACTGTGAAGCTGTCTAGCAGAAACGAATATTTGGTAAAACAATTAAAGGCGTAAATCAGTGTTACTGTGAAAGTATGAATTACGGCCAACATGCAGTACTGTGGAAACCAATGTATTTAAGATTGCTTGCAATCTGTTCATATCGCCCTTGACTGTGGCGAAGTTTCTTGTCCTTATAACACAGCAGACAAAATATATCCTTGGCATCATATAGGTTCAACCATTTTTTTCACTTTCTGCCAATATTATTTCTAACGACTTGTTAAAAACTCGTCCGATGTTTCGGATAAAATGTAAAGTTTTCTCTGTCTACTCCATGAAGGCATACAAATGGAGTACAGGTTTAGCTCCACTCATTCTTAACCCCTGCTTTAGAAGGAGGTGAGTGGTCAACATCACCTTCCAGCCGCTTTATCCCAGAGAAGAATTCCGGTACAAATTCTGTAGGAAACTGGGTGAGTCTGAGAAGCGGTCTGGATATTTTGGATAAGGAAACAATCCTTTGTCCTTGCAGGAGTTCGAATTACGGATCGTCCAGTCCGCAGCTGCGTTATTACTCCTTATATTGACTACGTTATCTCGGCTTCTACGTAAAATTTGCTCGTATAACGGGGGAATGGAGAAGATTGCATAACGAAGAGCTAAATGATTTGTACTCCACACCCAATATTGTGCGGGTGATAAAATCGAGAAGAATGAGATGGGCTGGGCATGTGGCGCGTATGGGTGAGGACAGGGGGGTGTATAAGGTCTTGGTGGGGAAGCCGGAGGGAAAGAGACCACTGGGGAGGCCTAGGCGTAGATGGGTGGATAATATTAGGATGGATCTCCAGGAGGTGGGATGTGAGTATATGGACTGGATTGGGCTGGCCCAGGATAGAGACAGGTGGCGGACGTTTGTGAGTGCGGTAATGAACCTTCGGGTTCCGTGAAATGGGGGGAATTTCTTGACTAGCCTCAAACCAGTTAGCTTCTCAAGAAGGACTCTGCACCATGGAGTGAGTGAGTAATTATTATTAGACCATTTATTAAATGAAGGTCCCGCCAAGTGCAGACACTGAAGCGTTTGAATGAAGATAAATAACGCATCGCGATGTCTGTCCTTCTGAAAGCACTGTTGTGTTATTAAACCAGCAGTAAAGCAAAGTTAAGAGACTAACTGCGCAACTTTTATGTACATTGAGCATACAATTTACATAATTCGGCACTTCCATGATTAAAATGATTTATTTTAAATATTCTGCGAATGTTTTGTCAGATTTATAAACGCACTATATAACTGGTGGAGCCTAACCATTAGATTATACAGGGTGTTTCTTTTATCGTCGCGGCAAGTTAATCACATAGAAATACAACATCCGCTGCTCAGAACAACGTTCTTCTCTACATCTTATATTTGTATCTCATTTGACAAAACATTCACTACATTGAGCTGTCTGAAGACCCATATTCGGAAGGCTTCTTCTCATCGATCTTCAATGTGAAAAGTACTTGTAAGCGTAAGATTTCCTTTTCATTAGTGTGTTGACAGATCTTCTAGTTGGCCGGCAACAACGACACGTAATCTGCGTGCTGAAATACAAATATATACATGAAGACTCTGTATCACGTATAGGGGGGACGCATATCACATGTAAAAATACGGGGTGCTTTGATTAGATCAGAAGCACTCGACCTGTAAACATTCAAGACATCACTAATATTCACATATTTCATATACGTCCGTTTCCACTTAAGACAAGGCATAATTAATTCAGCACCACAAAACAAAGGCTAAGGAGATGTGGAGGTATAGCTCGACAGATTCTTCATCTTGGTATTAGATTGAGGTGAGTAGCAACAGGTTTGGCATCGACAGTAACAAATGAATGAATGAATGAATGCTATTCGGGTTCGAGCCCTTCTCTGCCCGACGCACCTTGGCCACAAAACAGGCCCTTTGTGCCCCATGTTCTATTACTAGGCTAAAGGAACTCTGTTACTATAGCAAAGTTCCAGATGGCCCCTGTACTTAGTTTCCTGATATCCTCAGGGTCAAAAAAGAAATAACCCAGATATGTATCACTCAATTATTATACCAACTATTGCACATATATAAAATTTATAAAATTTACCCATTAAGATATTAAAACATTAAAACGCTCCGACATGTTTCGGTCCTAGGACCATCATCAGGGAGCCGTATCGTCCTTGCTAAAGTCACATTATAAAAAGTCACATTAATTTCGCTGTACCAGTTGGGTATTGTGACAGTGCGAAGAGTGCCCTGCTACGGATGTAGTAGGGCACTCTTCATAACATAACATTACACAACACGGCATGCTGCCACAATACCCAACTGTTACAGCGAAATTAATGTGACTTTTTATAGTGTGACTTTAGCAAGGACGACACGGCTCCCTGATGATGGTCCTAGGACCGAAACATGTCGGAGCGTTTTAATATCTTAATGAGTTAATTTTATAAATTTCATATATATGTGCAGTGGTTGGTATAATAATTGAGTGATTCGACAACATGCACGGTGTAACAATGAAAATAAAAAAAAAAAAGATATGTATGTCTGAGTGGAGCCAAGGCCTTACACTCACACAAAAGGTAGACTGAGGTTTCCTCCTCAGTACCACCACATTTCGTACAAGTGGGGTTATTATTCAGCCCCATTATATATAAATGTCTTCTCAATGTGTTTTGTCCAGTAAGAAGACCAATAACAAACCTGGAATGTGTCCTGTTAAAAGGCAATAATCGGGCTCTTGTAGCCAGGTCATGGCCAGAAATCAATTCTCGAACCTGTATCTGTACACTACAACGAAAACGCTAGAACACCAAATGCTGGTTTTCCATCCACCGTTTTTATATTTCTTCTTATGTTCTGCCTAGAACCCCCGCAAGAAAAGTTCTGGTCCATCAAACCTTTGAACAGAACTGTCTCTTGCGAGCTGTCGGCGATTTCATTTCCTCGTATCCCAGCACCGACGGTACCAAATGGGCCCCAGAGCCGGTCTGGACACTTTGAATATGAGACAAAACTCTTGCCACTACCGGGAATCGAACCAGGATTTCTCGGCCGTCGAGGCCATGGCCTAGCCACAACACTGACCGCGCTCTTAACTCAGACACAACTATAAATATATCTTTCCTCGACAAGTAGGACGTAGTTAATACGTCATGTCTACGGGAAATCAGATCTTCACGTAAAACGAACATCAACAGTCACTTCAGACAACAAATCAAGAGGACGAAATCGCCTATGCTTTTCTACTCATCGATTTTCAATTAGTGGTTGCGGAATCTTCTGAAAAATTAATGATGTTTTGCAAACCGTTAAAACAAACATAAGGGCATTCCATGTGCATTATTTATATGTTTTTAAGCTGGAGGCACCCATACAGTGGGGCAAGGTCGGCGCTAGATGCCAGCGAGTGGGTTAGTGCAGTGCCATGTGTTCTACCTACCCCATCTGCACCACCGTCACGAATGATTCCAGCAGTGAACCAGGTGCCAGCAACGGAAGCCAGGGCAGTATCCCCAGCATATTTGACTTGGATGTCGCAGACACCAACTGGGTGATAACATCATCATTCATCATTTTCACCATGCAGACAGGTGATAAACGTTATTCAACTGCAGCTAACTGCGTGACCGGCGTGGTTCTTTGGCAACTGAACGTTGTCAGCGACATTTTGAGGAAAATCAGTTCTCTCTCCTCAGTTCTTGTCAAGCCACTTTCCCATAACACAAGCATATTACTCGAAGTAACTAGCTGACTCCACAAAGCAAAGTCCTTCCTGAGAACTAACATTTCTTCAGCCAGCCAAGAAATTTTCCACATCTTATGGGACCTGAGAGTTTATCGCCTTATTCACAATAGCCGGTCACCTGTCCCTGTCCTGAACCGGAGCAATCCAACACACAAGATCCCATCCTATTTCTCAAACGCAAATTTTATAATTACCCTCTCATTTACACTCCCAAATGGTCTCGTATCTTTAAATTTTCCCACCAAAACTCAGCACGAAATTGTACTTTTACCTCTTACTTGTCAAAGATCCTGCTAATCTCTACGTCCTGATCTGACACCTTAATCTAAGATTTATTTTAAGCTGTGCTTCCCAACTTGCCCATTTCCCTTGAGGCGTGGAGCCTTATGCATGCCAAATATTACTCCTATTTCAACCTCATTCAATTAACAAAGCTTACGATATCAGGAGGTTATGACTGTCATCATTACGTATCAGTATTTTTCTCAAAATTCATTCCACTTTAATTTTACTATCAAATATTCTGTCCGCAATTTGTTTCGAGAACCGTGCAGCTACGGCAGCCCCATACGGTGACATTCCCACACAGAACATTTGTAGTTTTGTACATTTTAATCCGCTAGAATCTCCAGAGAAAAGGAAAGAAAAGGGATTATGGATTCAACAGTAACAACTATTTTTATACCGGTATTTCTGCTCTTAATTAAATCCTATTTGCCATTTTGATTGTCATTATTTTTCCTAAATATATTAACTTTGCTATATTTGCTGAGGATTTAATGGGTATCATTAAAACGTATATTGAGAACTTGGGAAATTTAATTTATGGGATAATTTTGTGAGTTATTTATCTTTGTAATTAACCAACTTGATGCACAACATTTTTGTTTTACAATAAGTTTATTTCATGCCTCTACATGTTTCGAGGTGTGATGATACCAGAGGCTGTATAAAGCAATTTTGACATCCTGATGATGAGCACATGTGCTCGAAACATGTAGAGGCATGAAATAAACTTATTGTAAAACAAAAATTTTGTGCATCAAGAAGTTGGTTAATTACTGAGATAAATATACTGAGATGCATGGTCAGCAAAATGTCAAAATTTTGTGAGTGTCGTAGATTTTTCCTAACATGATTCACTTATATCACCATAATAAGGCCCACATTTTGCGTACGGCCCAGCAGCTTTATGAATTTACGGAAGTATAAAGCTGACCGCCTCTGTGGTCTAGTGGTCAGAGTTTCTGGCTACAGATACAGAGGTCCCGGGTTCGATCCCCGGCGCTACCAGATTTTCTGAGTAGTAGTGGGTCTGGAACGGAGTCCACTCAGCC
>Ga0131853_10010343_pt1 | contig 17057 bp, 10 predicted proteins | sample TergutLab28metaG_FD_92764 | JGI IMG/M metagenome (GOLD analysis project Ga0131853, IMG submission 92764) | Labiotermes labralis P1 segment gut microbial communities from Petit-Saut dam, French Guiana - Lab288 P1 (version 2) (version 2) | ecosystem: Host-associated > Arthropoda: Insects >... | reverse complement strand
TCATCCTAGACGTAGCACCGTAGTAGGCGCTCATCACTGTGTGGCTTCCTGTTATCCTTCATCCTAGACGTAGCACCGTAGTAGGCGCTCATCACTGTGTGGCTTCCTGTTATCCTTCATCCTGTCAACGAAGTCGTTAGATCAGGGTTGCAGATATTTTCCCAGAAACTAAGAGCATCGTCACAGTTCTAAGCACCAAAAGGAAGATACGAAGTAAGTTCCATACTGAAGATACACAAATTTCAGGCGCCCAGGATTTGTGTACCCCTGATACGGGTCACCGGAAGTGTTACATGCGTGTGTGTGGGAGTTATGCTTTCAAATCTCAACCGATATACAAACTCTAGGATCTTCATCAAAGACGTGTAACTTTTAAATACCTACACTAAGGTTAATAAATCTGGTGTCAGAGTATGTCTCTGAGCTGGGAGTTCTTGTATTGAACAGTGCCGGCCAACTGCGATTCATTCCACAAGCAATCGCACGCAAGATGGCGTGTGCTACAGAAGAGTGTGTGTTTTGTATGAAAGGGTTTTACGAAACTGGCAGAGCTCTTGTGGTACAACGTTAGTACAAAGCGAGGTTTGACTAAAGAAAAGTTCAGAACGATAGACAGTCAAGCGATTAGTAGAAAAGTGTAATGTTTTCAGGTATCTGAGTGGACTTCCGCTTGCCCCCAATTCCTTTCTTGTTGTACAAACGGAATTGGCGATTTCAAACTTTGTCAATAACATTTTCATTGTCCGTTGTTCTACTATGAAGCGAAACATCTCCCTGAAACTCACGTGGCATCATAAAAACACCAATAACATTTCGTTAAAACCATCTCTCTCTCTCTTTCTCTCTCTTACACACACACACACACACACACACAAAACAAACACAAATACGTTCTTCTCTGATACACACTCTGTTTTTAGTGACTGTTTACCGTAGTCTGGTGGTTACTTTGTATATCACCAGGTTTATTATAAGAAAATTCTACGTTCTGCCCACACAATGTATTTGTTTTGTATGGATCTCAGAACAAACAGCGATTATTTCCCTGCACAGCATTAACTGGTTGATTTTTATAACCGAGACGGTGTGTGTTTACTGCGCGGTACGGACTGAATCTTTAAATATAATTTGGGTTATTGTTAGTCTATAAAGTGTTATTCATTCACTGCGTAACGAAATACAACACAAGACATCACTTGACATAATATACGAACTTTTAACATTTTTTTTTCAGAATCGTAATGTTTAGTAAAGATATGCTTTATTTCGCAGCTCGGACATGAAAGAATTGGCCTTGCCGTCCTTCTGGTTCACCCCCCAAACGTTCCCCGCTGCCTCATCACGGGCCCTCTTCAGCCTCCTGGTCCCCGCTGCACCAGCAACCACCAGCATAACTACCAACAACACCATCACCTCCGTAACTGCAGAGCAAGAAGGAACATCTTCCACCATCGGATACGGTCTAGAAGAGGAGCTGCATCTTCAGAAGGGAGAGCAGCTTCGACAGGCGCCGTCGGCAAGGGAACTGCAGGTAGAGCAGTTGACCGCCGTCGTCGCTGTCAACAGCCTGGAGAACGAGGAGTGTTAGCAGTCGGGACTTGCACTCAGTATCAAGAAGACAAGCAACGGCGTCAGCACCAGCACCGGCACAAGCAGCAATGTCCGACGACTCGTCGTCTCTGTCAGAGGAAGAACATCGTTTGTTCCGTCCTTTCACTCGGGAATCGCTGGCAGCCATTGAGGCTCGGATCGCCGAGGAATATGCCAAGCAGAAGGAACTCCAAAAGAAAAGAGCGGAAGGCGAGGTAGGGTATTAAATTTTACAGTAATATTAAACTGCTTACACTTGGTAGCTACAGCGATTGATTGATTGATTGATTGATTGATGGCACGAACCTAGACTTGTCAGTGTCTGAGCTTGAAACTTGCACAGGGGGCGCGTTGTTTGTAAACAGAGCGTTTCACATGGTAGCCGATGGACACGGAGATGTTTTAAAGATTGATGTTGAACAAGCTTGGTTTTTCGAAACGATACTTAAAATATTATCCCTAGTTTAGGATGTTAGAAGTATTATGCCATGAAGGTGCGGGGAAGTGGAGGAATAGCTTCATGTAGCTTTAGTACTGAATGTCGACAGGTGGCCTGCTCACTCATAGTTTGGTTTGCCCCCTGAGAAAACCCCGGTAGCAATTGGATAAGATAATGAGTGGGCCCCGAACTGCACTGATCGTTGTGGAGAGGAGATATGTCAGTGCTGCTGCAGGGAACTAAATCATTATCCAACCCGTTGCCTAGTATTGAACTGAAAATTTTTTAAGGTGTAGTGAAGTATCTACAGGGTGATTTATGAGGAAAAGTCAGTATGTTGGGAGGTTATATTGTCGGTCATTGTAAGACAAAATATGTTCTTATGAACACGTGCTTAATTCTGAATGGTTACCGAGGCAGAGCTGTTTTTATCTGCAAATACCAGAGCATAATAAGCGGTAAGAAAGAAAGAGAAATTACTTACTGTTGATTTTATTTTAATGCCAATTTAACGTTTAAATAACAAATTTGTTACAAAGACGTGACGAAGTTGTTACAGTTGAAGTTAATGTTCGAAAATCCCAGCATCAACATCAAGGCAATTTGAAAATCTTGTGCGAAGAATAAAAAAACTCTGTTTCGGTAAGCTATCGTTGTTACACACATGTTTGTTTGAAATTTTTCTCGCCGTAATGGCCTAGATTATCGCCTCCAAAAATATTGACCTTTCCTCTTGAATCACCCTGTATAGCTCAAGGTTCACACCTTTGTCACTGCATGTAAAAAGATATTGTTGAAAACATTATTTTACTCTTTCGTATTTCACAGTAAAGATGCGTGTAGCTGTGAATTCTGAGAAGCTACAATGGGCTGTACATGGGGTGGGATCAGGTGATAGGAAATACGGGGAGGAAGCATGTTAAGGGAAGGGGTTGGGGTTAACAATGAGACATATGCTATTAAGCACTACGGCTTGGGACTTCAGAATGGGGGCTACAGGTCACAACTCGCTGAGATTCTGTGCAAATTTCAAAAAGCTAACTCATAATATGAGTAATTATATGCGTGAGTGTTCAGTTTGTCTTTTTGGTAATGGTGTTGTGGTGTTTTCTTGTATGATTACAGTAGGTAAAGGAATGAGTGTGATAATTGTACTAAGGCCGGTGTGTCTTGTGATGTAGTGTCATTGAGTGTAGCATCACACGTTCCTTGGTATGCTGGCAAAACTGTGGGCCCCATGTTGATGGTTCTGCCTTGTTGTGGTTCAAACTGGCAAAGAGAAGATCCGATGGCGGAGTGTATAGAGTCGTGTTGTGTTCGTTACGAATTTCAGTGTTACCATCCCTATCGTACAAATATTCTTCTTTCAGTTTTTCCATTTTAAAACTGGAAAATGCTTCAGAGATTCCAACATTTCACTTTTCATTTCTTTGTAGAAGAATTTCTTGCCGTCTCATGTACTGACTAGGACTCACTTTGTGAGTTCAGGCAACACGGTTTGTAACATGCAGACTCTGTTGCAACCTGTTAGTTAATTTGGCAGTGCAGCATATCAATATCAAACACTGGTAGATTTCGTTATGAAGTTTTCATATTTTAAGTAGATTAGTCTCTTAAAAACAGGTTTATAGCCTTAAAGAACTTAAAGTACTTCATTAATTTCATAAAGTTATTGATCCCAAACTTATTACCCAGGAAGAGGCTCATACTACATTCTTTCTGTACTAATATTATCTGGTATTAATTATTAATATCTTAATATATTTCCGGCAACTATAATATTATACATGTAGGAACTTGTTTTAATTATTTGATTAAAAAAGTCAATGTCTGTAATTCCGAAGGCAAATACTCCAGCTACTTTTAATTTAAAAAAACAAGAAAAATTTGCAAGTAGTAGCGTGTAAATTGCCCAGATCATTGTCAACGTTAGGTTTAGAGAAGGCAAGTATTATTTTGTGTGTATTTGTTCGGCGGCAGAAATAGTTTTATTTGTAGAGAAAACAAAGCATCAGTATCAGATTTATGTAACCAAACTGTTCGTTCTAAGTGCCATATTCACTACACCCATTTTCCGTAACACTACATGTGTATTTGACATTAACTGGCTTTTCACCCTCAGGACAACATTAAACAGGCCAGTGATTTTATTTCAAGGCTGGAATTTAATTCGTTGTTGTGTGTTCTATTATCTGTATAGGAATGGCCCGTAAAACTATTAAAGTACGAGAGGGTGCTGATAAGTCCTTAGCTTGACATACTTCCCGATGTCGTAGGATGGAATCGATAGTGTAGTTGGAAAGAGGGGTACGTTCATGTGCCGAATTACAAGTCTTTTCTTGTTACAGAGGCTGAAAGGAAGCATGTCAGGCGACGCGCGCGATTTCAACAATATCGAGAAGCGACCTGTCATCAAGTTTTTTTTTTCCTGCAAGGCAAGGCGCCAAAGGAAATTCACGCCATTCTGACAGAAACATTAGGGGAACATGCACCATCGTATGCCACCGTCAAAACTGGCTGGCCCAATTTAAACGTGGTGATTTTTCCACCTGTGATGCACCTCGTCCTGGACGACCCAAAACAGTGACCACCCCGGATATTATTGGTCAAATTCACGAGCTAATCTTGGAAGACCGCCGGATTTCGGTTAAATCAAAAGCTGAGCAACTGGGCATCTCACGTGAGCAGGTTGGGTCCATCATTCATGAAGATTTGGACTTGTGGAAGCTCTCCGCGAAGTGGGTCCCGAAATGCCTGAACGCGGATCAAAAATGTCAGCGGTACCAGTCGTCTGAGCAATATTTGGAATTTTTTTGGCGCGATCCAAATGATTTCCTCTCACGATTGGTGACCGTGGACCATGGACTATGACCCGGAGACAAATCAACAATCAGTAGAGTGGCGGCATAGCGGCTCACCTCGCCCCCAAAAATTCCGCTGGAAAAGTTCTTGCCTCGAATTTGGGGGGTGGGGGAGGGGGATCAAGACGGCATCCTCCTCATTGATTATCTTCCAAAGGGCCAAACTATCAACGCAGAGTATTACTCATCTCTGCTGGTGCAATTGAAGGACATTTTGAAGGAAAAACTCCGTGGGATTTTCTCCAAAAGTGTCTTGTTCTTGCATGACAATGCCCTGCTCGCCGGGTACTTACAACACAGAAGAACCTGACCCACCTGGGCTTCCAGTGTCTTGATCACCCACCCTATTCTCCGGATCTGGCCCCATCGGTCTACCACCTGTTCCGTGGACTGAAAAAAACAATTGAAAAGTCTCCATTTTTCGTCCGACTCGGAGGTCATTGCTGCCGAGGAGACCTGGTTGGACGGACAAACTTCTGAATTTTTTTTAGTGGCTTGCAAAAGTTAGAGCAACACGATAAGAAGTGTATTGAGGTTCGTGGGCAATATGTTGAATAAATCCCGAGTTTGGTCGCTGTAGCTTGTTACCTTCCTGGTCGGGCTAAGGACCTTTCAGCACCCCCTCGTAAGTTAAGGTAACATGATACTGTACATTCAGGAAGCGTGTAATGTGGAATTCGAGTGGATTCGTCTGGCTTAGGATGTGTTCCAGTGCCTCTTGTGAACACGGTAATATAACTTCGGGTTTAATAAAATTCGGAGAAATTCTTGACTAGGTGAGGAACTACTAGTTTCTCAAGACATTCCCTTACAGTTCATTCTGGTGTAACCAAAACACCATAATGTTATAACACCACATTTCTGTTTAATATCAACCGTCTGTCGATAATACATAATAAGAAATTGAAATTTTAGAAGTTAATCGTAATAAACGAGGATACAGTTAAAATATATGTCCTTGCTGTAATGAATTATGAATATAATTAATTTAAACTAATTTATACAGTATGTAACAGCCTACTTTTTTATTTTCAGTTACTCTTTTGCTTCATCTTAACATTAGTAAGCATGTGAACCTTTTCTTTGCATCTAAATTGTGTATGTCTGTCCTAAAGAATTAATTGCGGTCTTTTTTACATATCTCTTTAATGTAATGATAAACCGTTAAAAGTCCAGTGCTAACTTTATATATCACCAGGCTTAAGATCTAAAACTTCTACGTGTTTATGTGTTCTGTACGGATCTCAGAACAAACAACGAGTGTTTTTCTACGCAGCATTAACTTACTGGTTTTTATAACCGAGATGAAGTGTGTTTACTGCGCGGTACGATTTCGGTCTTTTTAAATATCATTGATCTTAAAGGGTCTTGCCATATTTAAAGCGGTCAGTTACTGGCCTCTTACCGCGGAGCCTCGGACTCGATCCCAGGTCAGTCTCTGTGAGATTTATGATGGACGAATGCCAGTAGGACAGGTTTCTCTCCCAGTATTATTTTTTCCCTTTCCATTATTTTTCTACCAAGGCTCCATGTTCATCCTTATCTGCACATTGTTATTGCTAGAAGGACAAACGGGCAAAGCCCTGGGAAGTTTCTTCCGGAGATCGGAGACTCTTTAAATTGTTTCGTGTTATTTTGTTTCTGTGAAAAATTCACACTCTAAACAGAAACATTTTGAAATTTCAATTTTTTCTGTAACCTTGTATGTTCATATTCTGTGGAGAAACAGAAGTCTCTGCAGTTGTATTTAAGGTATTTCTTAAAGACCCATTAACTAATCGCATTATTACACCACAAGTGTCTGTTTCATCGTAATAAACTTGCCGATACTTTGATGTGAATTCTTGGAGCAAATTCCGTTTCATCACTTTGCGCTGTGAATACTTAAATCAGAATTCACTTGTGAAGGTTGCTGCTGCATTGACGAGTAATTCTCCTGCTTTTAAACAAATACTTTTGGTTCCTTAACTAGGGATAAGTGTGGTGTGAAGTGAGTCTTATCTTACTAAATTTCGAAGCTATATTCTTTCTTAGAGCTGGAACCCGTCGTGATACCATTAAAATAAGTACATAAAATTTTGAGAAATTTTACCCACCGATTTGGGATTTGTAACTGAAAGTCTTTCCGGCAGTAGACAAAGACTTAATATTTCAATTCAAATGTGCTCTTCTTTCTGTGTTCCGTTTGCTGTCTCCTTTTTCATGGACTTGGCAAAAGTATATCTGCTTTCTAAATGATAGTAGCTTTTGAAATGGCTCATAATGCAATTTTTTGTCTACAGTTCATTACCGATAGCACCAGCATGATTACTGCCAAATTTGAGGTCACAGCCTGAAGATGGGTGGGAGTATTATACCCTTCCGAAACGTCTGGAACTCTTTACCGGTTAACACGTTGTAATACCCCATAATCATTGAATCTAGTTTGTGGGTTGCTAATATGCGTGTTTCGACGTGTAAACCGTCCTCAGTGTAGTCGTACCTAACAGTGTTTGGAAGGTCGCCTATAGTGTCGTTAGCCTGCACTCTACAAAAATTTATGCTCTCTAAGCATTCTTTACGAAGCAGAAAAGAACCCATTTTGTGGAGACCACGTTTGTCTGTCACCTGGTAATAGCGAGGAAACTATTTGTCAATTTTAGTTAAATTGGATACAGGATTTCTTCACAAAATGTGGCCAAGCAAGCGTGAGTTTCATTAAAATAGACTCGGCGAATCGTACTTTGCTAGAAGGCCAGATGAGCTTCCATCTGTATTGTCATTACTTCTTGGCAGATTTGAGTGAAATTCGGCAAAGAAGGCGTTCAGGTAATTGCAATGAGTTCCTTTTAGTTTTTCAGAATTATTGCCCGATTGAATGAAATTCGGTATAAGATTTGTGAGTTTCGTAGCGACAGATTCAGGGAACGTAAATGCAAACTTCATCCTAGCACAGCGCCACAAAAACCCAGACGGGTAATACAGGCGTAGCTGTACACTTTCTTTAACCTTGGCGCTAGTTGGGGGGGGGGGTGGGTGGTCAAGGCCACATCCCGGAAGCTTTCTCCCAGGAAAGAGATCCAGTACCTATTGTGCAGGAGGCTGGATGGACCCCAGGACCGGTCTGGACGGCACGAAAAACCACGCCTCTACCGGAATTCGATCCCCAGACCCTAACCCCTAGCGAATCGCTGTACCAAATGAGCCATCCCGGTCCACATTGGCGCAGGGTAGGCCAAACTTATGGGCGTTAATAAACTACCATAGGCGCAATTTATGCGATACCGAGTGGCATTTTAAACGTAAATAACGCCTAGGTAAGTTTGTGTATTACGTCATTGAGTGCATTGCGTAAAATCTGTGGCTTCATATAAAATATGAGCTATTTAATGCCATATAGAAGGTACTGTCTGGCACAGCAGTTTTATAGGTAGAACAGTCTTGACCTCCACTCTTACCGTGTCGGACAACTTCCATATTAACAATGCTTGAATGCAGTCTCTTGTCAGGGTTTTGATTAGGTACATCTTACAGTGAAGGTTGGTGTGAAAATTGAAGGATTTTTATGTTGAAGCTTGGCTTGAAAAACACTACTGCTTATGGAAAGCTTTCGTTATGGCTTATAAAGTAAATAATGTATGAATTATTGAATAAATTTCTGGTAATGAATTATAATAAACGTCGTCCAATAACATAGCGGAAATATGTGTAATTAAAATCACGTAACCTCACATGAGCCAGAAAAATTGGCTTACCATGAACGTTGACAACTTCCTTCTGATGTTTTTTTCTTTGAGAGGGGACCACTGCTTACACGTTTTTCAATTTATGAATAAACCAATAAATATTTAGTTAATAAACCAATAAATATTATTTAATAATCGTTTCTCATTCATAATCTTAACATAAAACAATAATTTGTTAAATAAAGTTCTTGAACTTATTTTTTTTCAACACAGAACTTTAAAAACAAATTTTAAGGTATATGAAGCTTATTTTCGTGAAATATTGCAATGGGTGATAGCCTCTTTTATTATTATTATTTTTTATCCCTTCGCAATTTCAGTCTCCACGCTACTCTAAATGAATTTCTACTTTCTGATTGCTGTCAATTTTGTGTGTTCTTGTAGTCAGTGTTGTTCTGTGTTCGCTGTACTTTCAATTTCCCTCCTTCATTATGCTGCAGTCCTCGTTGCCTACCGTCCTCTATATGGAAAGTTCTGTCTTTTTGACTTGTAAATAACTATGCTGTTGTTGTTGTTGTTGTTGTTGGTGGTGGTGGTGGTGTTCCATTGACATGTTTGTATTATATCTGTAATTAACTGTTTTTTATATACTGTAACAACATTTACTGGAATTCTTGATGCTATTCTTTGTCTTTGTTTGTTTTGTGTTTTATATGTATATCTGTATGTATGTGTATGTAAAATCTTCCAATTCTCACGTTGCAGGGGGAATTTGGACGGAGGAAAAAGAAAAAAGAAGTAAGACTTTGATAACTAGCCCCCCATTATTTTATTTTTACTTGTGCAATTTTTATAGACGAACGGTATATTAATCTGTACACCTGCTTGCCTGCTTATCGCTGACAACTTTGCTATGGCTTGAGTGTTTCATAATTCCTCTAGCTTCAGTTATGCTATTGCTTGTACAACATTCTAGTGACGATGCGATATTGTAGATATAATTTATTTCCCTGCTGAAATTATACGGAATTTAAGAGATGAAAACAAATAAAATAATATTTGCCAATAGAGGTCGCTCATCAGCTTTGAGCGTGGTTAACAACGTTTCCCCTTTATCCCCCGGTCAACAGTTTGTGTTGCGAAATACACTGCCGATGGGGCGGGGACACACTGCTATTCACCCCCGCCCAGAGCTGACAAGTTTCGATTAGCGGCTTAATGTCGAAGCGTGACAGTGAAATTGTGTTAGTTTCATTGTCTCTTTAGTGCAGGGATGGTAGGACTGTGCGCCCACTGGTGCCAAAATTTTACCAGATTTGTGTGTGCCAATATTTCTCGTTGCTCCATTGCCGCTAGTGAGCTTAGTGACATAGGCTGCTGCACACGTTTGCAGGGTTTGATTCTGAAACTGACTGAAATTTGTAAGAAGGCTGCGGAAGTCCGTGTTCGCGGGTTATAGCTTAAAGGGATTAGTCGAAAACACAATGAAAAGCCGTGCATTCTATGTCCCTCTTGGTATCTGTGCTGCTGTGTATTCGGGGTGGTACATAAAGCAAGAGGGGCACGTGATGGCGCAGTTGGTTGAGGTACTGTGCTACAAACCGGAAGGTCGTGGGTTCGATTCATTGGAATTTTTTATTGACATAATCCTTCCGGCCGCACTATGGCCCTGGGGTTGACTCAGCCTCTAATAGAAATAAGTACCAGGAATATTTCCTTGGGGGTAAAGGCGGCCGGTGCGTAGGGCTGACAACCTTACCACTTTCATTTGCCGATTGTCTTGAAATCTAGGAGCCTCAACCTCCTGGAACTCTCAGGGCCTGTCCAGGCCTGTAACAGGGACTGCTTTTACATAAAGCAAGAAATACGGTAAAGAATTATAATTGGAGACTTTGTGTTGTTGAATATGAAAGTCCTCCCGAATGTTCCGTCGAGGGGACTGTTAAATATTTACGGAAGTTAGGACGGATCATAATGCCTCCGTCTTAATGTTCAAGTAGTCGCAGAAATATTCGTGTCTTCATATTCCAGAAGACGTGGCATTTCACTTAAAATTAACCTCGTTAATTAATTAATAGTCGGGGCGGCTTCAAATATAACATCCACAAAACCTACCATTACCAGTACCAGTCCGTGCCAAATTTGACAATTGTGACAAAGGTCGTTATCCCTGCTGTAGTATGAAATGTCATTTCAGTTAGTAAGTCCTTACGTCACGGGTTGTTCACATCGTATTAACACTTATTGGAACTTCATACCAGTAAAACAATGTCGCATCGTCGTTAGGAAACTTATGGATAAACCTATAGATGACATCATCAATGCAAAGAAAATAACCCGGCCATGTTGCTTACTTCCCCCTCCTCCTTTCCCAAGGAAAATATGCAACCTACGGGTGGGATGAAGAATGTGGCTAGTCAACAAAGTGGCGATCGCCCAGCAACAGATTTTATTGAATAAACAGCTGCCTTTGTTGCCACATAATTGTTCCTCTCGCTGCAGTGTTGTGAATAGTTCCTTGTAACTCCGGGAATAGAATTCAAATACATTCAGCGTCTGCGTTTATAAACAAAATTCCGAAACAGTTGTACTAAATATGTACGATATTTTCATTTTTATCAACGTGCAATATTGTCAATGTTAAAATTATAGCAAACCAACTGGTTGCACACAATGTATTTCACTTCGTAAAATCATTGTGTGCAACTAGTTGGTTTGCTATAATTTTAAAATATGCACGAATTTGTTTTTGTGAAACGTTAAGTGATAACATGCATTTCGCAGTATTTTATTTGAAGCTGTCATCTAAACCTTTAGATTTGATTCTTCTCTTTCTCTGTCGATCTCAGACCTCTGTTCCAAATGCACGATTGCCGCTTAGCTTTGCTAGAAGGGTTTGCCGCTTTTCGCCATTTTAAAACATTGGTTTCTTGTTTCTTTTTAACGATAGCATCTCTTTTTTGTGTAATATTTCAAGTGTTTTCACTTCGTGGACACATTCGGGTTTCATATCACACGATTGTTAACAATTTCATAGCAAGAACAATTGTACAATAAATAAAACAGAAGGAAAATACAAACCTTTTTTTTTTTTGTGAAACTTCTTACTTACTCTCTGCTTTTACATAAATTTAGACACATATTGCAAGACATGTTACATTTGTGACACTGAGAGGCTGCATGACTCAACAGCTTTTAGATCGCTGGTTTGAGCAGTGCGTAGTGTAGAACACAAGCTTGTCATGAAACTGAGTGAACATTCTGTTATTAGATACTGCTTTATAGAGTTCACTGACCAGCAGAACTACGCGTTAGGCGGTACACACAGAAGTGACTGGTTTCAAGCCACTGGTTTCATGCAAATTTAATTTCACGTTTGTTGAAGCCGATTGCTTCAAACCGTTTCTTCGGTGCTCCTGCCGTCTTAACGTAAACGAAACACATCACAAAGGCGCAGGCGAAGTTATTCTGATGCGGAAGGAATGACGGTCCTTCCTGTTGTGATCAGATACTTGGAACGTATCTCTGTCTCCAGTAAGTATCAGCTTTTCTAAGGCAAGCAAGACGATGTGTGTCACGGTGACTGGAAATCAGTTACTGGTCTTCTTGCGGGTACGGTGTAGTGGCAGAAAGTCGAAAGAATACCAGTAACTTAAGGTGATATTGATTACAGGAAATTGGTTTCAAGTACAACAACCAGTTTGCCGATCCCGGTGGCCGCGCGGTCTAAGGCGTGGGTTTGCGGCCGATCGCTTGCTGGGATTGCGGGTTCGAATCCCTCCGGAGGCATGGATGTCTGTCCCTTCTGGCTGTTGGGTGTTGTCAGATAGTGGTCTCTTGCGTTGGGCTGATCACTCGTACAGAGGAGTCTTACCGAGTTCGGGGTGTCTGAGTGTGATCGTGAAGCCTCGATAATGAGGAGGCCCTGTCCCACTAGAGGCTTTTGCGCCAAGGGGGGGGGGGTTAACTAGTACTGAGGTTTCTCTGAAGATGGGGGACTCGTGACCGAGTTCTTTAATGAATAATTGGAAGAGTGTAGGAATTCATAGCCCTGTATTTTAATGCCTTTATCGATGATTGATATAATGAAATAACGATATTGTTTCGGAGTTGCTAAGTCGAGGCTGCAACATTTCAGGGTGAGACAGTGTTTTGTTCTTCAGGACGGAATGAAATGTCTATCCAGCCTTACCCTGTTTTTGTATCTTAAGTTGCACACAGAGACAAATTCCAGAACGTCACGGAGGTAACTATGCTCCGGGCATTGTTGTACATAAATATAAGAATGTTACTCTGTCGACAGCATTACAACACTGATTTTAAAATGTATGAATTTACGTGCTTTTTCATCTATTTGTGGTTTACGACGCTTTCAGTTTTAGACTATATACGAACGGTGAATGGTGCAGTGGCTGATGAATTGGAAAGGATCTGAAAGGAAGCTGTCGTGACCCTATTATAGTACTATCCCAGCATTTGCCTGAAGAAAACCAGGAAAATAATTCTCATTCCCGATTGACGGTGTCATGATCGACGTTCGAGTCAGGCACTTCCCCCCTTTGCTAGTCCAGTTTCCGCTACAGGAATCACTTCGGTAGATCGCAGAGTGAAATTTTTGACAATACGGACATTTGTAAAAATTATCACGCCTGCATGTAGGCAGCAGTTTAAAGAATCGGCGGCTTTACATTTACATATTTACATGTGCAATTTTTCAAGGTTTATTTTATACTCATCGATATTTAATTATTTAAACCGTAAAAAATTTAACCAAAAGTTATATGTTATTTAACTGTGGAGCGATTTCGACACATTATAATTGTATTTTTATTTTTGTTCTCACCACACTGAAGATGGCCACTCGAGTGGCCGAAATATGTCGGTGATTAGTATGTAATAAAATTACATTCATACATCCAAGTGAATTTCTTAGTCTCTTTGAAAAATATTATAGAAATGTACACATTGATGGAAATTCGTATGAGCACAAGTTATAAATCCAACTGTCTGACTAGCCTTCTTTCTTTTACGTGATAAACGATACGGGATAAGAATTTGATCATAATATATATGTAGTTATAACACCAAGTGACATGACATGACATGAACTCACACTTGCGAACAAGCTGTGTGTTTTACCATCCACCGAATCTGCTTTGTTATTTTTCGGATAAATTTCTGAGGCGTAGAGCACATTTATCCAAATTTTCAAATTATAAGATGCGGAGCAGGTAATTGTAATTTTTATAGCAGTGCCTTGAATCCACAATAGATTACAGAAATTCGCTAGCTTCAATATACTGAAGCTCAAATTTCGTTGTGGCATTGTGGTTGTCTTTAAATTAGGCGTACCAGTAGTAAATGTCAAAAAAATTACTTACACCTTCCTAGTTCTTTTTTGTTCAGAAGTAAGCCTAAGCAATAAACAGGAGCTTTAATATACAGAGTGGCACAAAAGTCACTTGACACGGATTTCTGTTGTTAAACTTCGAGCTTCAAGTAGCTTTGGCGCCACTCCGTAGTATCAAATTAAAATATTGCAAAGGCACAATCATTCTTTCTGTATTTCGCACTAATTTTCAAAATTCATAAAGTTACATAAAAGTTACTGAATCAGCTCAAGAAGTATTTTATTTACGTTGATATTTTGATGTTATGAAGAAAAATACGAACATATGCTCAATCACACTGCTTTCGGTAAATCTTTAAGGTAGATATTAGGGCATGGCTGTTTCATTCCAGATTCTTTCCGTTCAAAATTCACTGTCATCAAATGATTCGACGCTATAAGTCTTAATTATTAACAGCGTCGTTCAATGACCTACAGATAAATAAATAAATTAATTAATTAAAAATTTTCAGCTGCAGAAATATTGGTACTGGTTCAGACACTGCAAGAGAATATTGTGTATTCGCAGTTAGAAGGGTCGTCACTGTTAAGTATTACTCTAAAGGGGATCAACAATGAAAGAATTTATTTGCGGGTGCGCACTCTTTAAGAATAATCGGACATATCTTATTCAAGTCGAGCCGATCTATAACGCTTAAGTTAGACTTATGACTGCGCTGTCCAGAAAACTTTATTATGGCGCATTTGATCATGTATATGTAATATTTCGACCTAGGGGATTGAAATGTGAGCTTTGTTTATTTACCGAGTCACTGCTGCGTGTGGGGACTACCCTTTGCGACATCCCAGCGCGGGTATGGGCGATCGATTAAGTCGGCTACGTTAATAAGAGAGCCGACAGGAATTGGGAACCGACAGTTGCCAGATAAAATAATGACCATAGATGATACAACTACCCACATTCTATTTCTGGAGTCACGGTATGGAGATCTATTTAATAGCATGTTGCATTTCGCAGCCTAAGTAGCCACTGTTAAGTATTTATCCTGCCACACAAATTGAGAAATCTGGAGAACTTTGTTGTCTGTAATAATTTAAATCTGAGCATATGAAATTAAAAGGATTTGGGATTTTGACGACCAGTATTAGGCTAATATTATGGTTTCTGAAACGTGATGATGTGTTGTCTTGTAAAGTCTCGGAGGAATCTACTGCTCCCTTCGTCAGTTTAGATTTTGCCTGAAGTTGTATGCAGCAAGCTTTTTCGAAACCTGGGTACCAATCTAACAAACTACAAGGCTGTAACCAGTCTGAAAGTAATTCATTCCCACTAAATTCACTGTCATTATATTGTAGGTTACGCTCAGAATTTTTAATTATTAGTATTGAGTGGCAGAGATAAGTTTGAACTACGTGTAGCTACGTGGAGAAAAGCAGTTAAATGTAAATTTAAATTACAAATTGACGTCCAACGAAACTGAACTGTCAGTAACTTTAGAATGTATTAGCAGTGTACAGAAACTGCAGCGAGAAGCGTAAGACTGTTATAATTAAGCACAGGAATAAATTTTCCAATCATGTATTCTTGTACAGAATGCACAAAAGAAGAATAAAGAATTGTGTACTTGTGGTTGTAGTAAAGAGGAGCTTCATGGAAGGTCGCATTTGAACTGCATGTAAAATAATTCATCACCGTGCAATGATCAATTAGATATGGTAACGAAACCTCCTGTATGTTTCGGCTACTCTTGTGGCCATCCTCAGGGAGGTGCATAACAAAGGATGCAGATATCGAGATATTACAAAAGTTTGTGAAACAATGCACAGAAGTAGAATACTGAGTCTTAACCCTTATCCTGCTAACGTGGAGAATAGGATGAGCTACTAATAATGCCAGCAAATGGCAGATGGGATTTAAATTGGCGTTTAAAGTGTTAAACACATATGTTTTAAAAAACATATCGAAATATATTATTTTAAAATGTATTATTTTAATATGTATTTTAAACCACATACTATTAAAACTTCGTATTTTGATCTGTGCTTTGGTTCACAAACCTTTGCAATATCTCGACATATCCATCCTTTGTGATTCATCTCCCAGAGGATCGCCACAAGGGTGGCCGAAACATGTAGGAGACGTACTTTGTTTATATAGTATAAGATACCTTTACGCATTTATGTGCATTTGTTGGTCTCGTTACCGTATCTGCATGTAAAGGTTACGAACTGTCATTAAGAACGTACTGAGGTTTTCTTGCTTCTTGGCATTTACGCAGCGTATGCTGGTAGTTATTTACCGACGTTCTGAGCCTTGAAGATGGGCCCGATATGCTGTTCCGAAACGTCGCAGCATACGCCGCGTAACAAACCAGTTTGGTTTGGTTTATTTGTTCTTCCATTCAGTCACACACGTAACACTGAACACGTCAATTACATATCACATTTTACATATTACAACACAACTTATAATATATGGACATCCACCCAATATAATATATGGACATCCACCCAATATAATATAATAAATAACAATAAAAATTTAAAGACCAACTGGAACTGGCCTGTCTCTACGTCTAGAAATATATGTATTTATATAAACATATATAAGAGTTAAGAATTCAAATTAGAAGTAATAATGTAGAATGATACTGAGTTATATTACATGTAAGAGTATTTAGATGTTTACTTTTAAAATGATTACGCTGAACCAAGATCTCTATTGGAGTTCCAAGTAAAATATTGCTTCAACGAGTAAAATGAATTTATAAGAAGGAAACTTTTGAGAACAGATCTGAATTGGTTTGTATCATAAGATGCATTTTTGATGCTGGTAGGAAGGTGATTAAAGACTTTGATTCCAAAATATAAGGGTCATTTTTGGAAAGTTGTAAAGTTTGCAGTTGGAGTATGTAAAAGTCAGAACTAAATCTCGTGTTGACATTATGAATTTATGAATTCGATTCACATAAATCTCTATTTTTGGCGACAAATAATAGCAGGAAAAAATATATTGCGATTTTAATGGTAAAATCAAATGCCACAAGAATGGGAGACAGGAATGGTGATAAACATACATAAAAAAGGAACAAAAAGCAAATGTGAAAATTATAGAGGAATTTCTTTACTGCCTACAGCTTACAAATTATTTG
>Ga0131853_10010342_pt1 | contig 17058 bp, 17 predicted proteins | sample TergutLab28metaG_FD_92764 | JGI IMG/M metagenome (GOLD analysis project Ga0131853, IMG submission 92764) | Labiotermes labralis P1 segment gut microbial communities from Petit-Saut dam, French Guiana - Lab288 P1 (version 2) (version 2) | ecosystem: Host-associated > Arthropoda: Insects >... | reverse complement strand
ATCAGTTCTTCTAATATCTACGTGGCTTTGCGTTGTTTTGACATCTCAAAAAGCCCTAAAGGTGCCGTTTCAGATGAGATTGATCATTTCAAAAATTGGCAAAGTGATGATTTCCCATTAGCCACCAAGTGAGGAAAGTTATTAGTCATGGAGGCGATACGGAAAAATATGAGGAAGAAGGGCAGGTTCAGAGGCGCCAGGCATGCGCCGAAACGCCTGGAGGGAGAGTTCATGGCCGTGTGCAAGGCCCTTTCCGAGGATCCGGGTATACTGCGTCCGAAATGCGCCGGCAGCTGCCGGAAATGTCATTTCGAAAAGACGTTCTCCGAGATCGCCCGCCTCGACAAGTTCAAAGGGAACGCGGAGGCACTCAACAAGATCGCCCGGAGCGGTGGTGACGATATAGTGAAGGCATACGCCGGCACCATATCCATATACGCACTGGGTACCGTTCCCGTGATGGCATCGGCGAAGCTCGCAGGCGAAGATGTTCCGTTCATTATGAGAGGGAGCGTCGGTAACGACAAACTGATCGGAATACAGTATCACGACGACCCGAAGAAGAGGCTGTTGCTCTACAACAGCCTCGCGAAGAAGAAGAAACTGCATATGTACTCGCTGGACGACGAACTTGTCTGCTCTGACAGGGCCAACATGCCCATGGATTATCTTCTCGATCTGTTCTACGAGACGCCTTACGACTTCGGCGACGATTCCGTCGATTGCGGACATGTTTCCGACGGTGTTCTCGTGATACATGTGAGATCGCTCAAGCAGAGCGTCCGCATATGCAGCGACTGCGCCAAGGATGTCTCCACACTTCAATACATAATCTCAAGGATGATCGCCACGGACCCGCTGGACGACATGGAGGTCTCCGTTGAGCACAAATATCATGCGTCCAAGGAAGGGGACGCCGATAAGATAACCGGGGATGTACTGAAACAGTACGCCGCCGGAAGGGTGACGGACCACGGGGTCGTCGACCTCATCCTGAGAGGCAAACGGAAGGATTTGACGAACAGTGGCGTATCCGCATACATGATAGACAAGAGACATTACGGCTCCGATCTCGACGCGTTCATCTCCGACCTGAGAGGAACGAACAAGGAGAAGGAGGTCCTCAAGGCGTATCTGACGAAGAACAGCAAGGCCGTGATACTCAAGAGTGACAGGATGAGCGAGGCGCTGTTCACATTGTGGGGGGATGCGAGGAACATCTTGATCATCGCGTCATCCGAGGAGGTCGTCGACAAGATGGGCGACCTCTCAAAACTTCTGCCGGCGCAGGCGATAGAGGATGCGGTGCTTGGACAACTGTCCCTTTCCGTATCCGCGAAACTGCCGGAACTGAAGGGACTCGGGCCTATCGGAAAACTTGCCGATAAGTTCGCGAGGTCCGTGAAGGCGGGCGGCGCCGCGATGTTGAGAAAGGACATAGAGAACGCATCGATGAAGGAGAGCCGCTCAAAGTCACTGGCAAGGGCGTTCATACTGTCCGCCGGGATCGATCATAACTTCTCGTGGAAATGGAACAGCGAGGAGGAGGATCTTGCGTTGTTCCTGCGGCCGTTCGTCGATCAGCTCATAGGTGCCGAAGGCAAGGCATACATGGACGCAATGGAACTTCTGCTCACCGCATCCGGGTCCGGGGAACGGTTGTGACCCGCGTAAACCGCATTCCATGAGATATGTGGGTCCCCGATTCATGTCGAAAATGCAGTGAAATCATCAATTATTCGTGTCGAAAATGTAGTCCATCAAAATTTTGATGGACATGACATGATGTGGGCTCATGGAAATGAATATTTGTAAGGACAACTGAGTGAGATGCCAGCAAATCTTCAACGTTCTAAATATTTGGTCAATGATCTAGCCGAAATGTTTTGATGTACATAAGCAGTCCTTAACAGTGTGTTTAGCAAAATATATATTATTGTTGTTAAATACACCTTTATGAAGCAGTCATTTATGACAAAATATACTTAAAAATGCGGAGGTGACCGAAATGAGATATGCGACGGTGCTGAACGAGATGGAAGAGGATACGTTCAGTAGACAAGACCTCCTGGGCGCATTACTAAGGAAATATCCTGATTATAATGCCGGTTCTTTCAACCGACACCTCTCAAAAATGATTTCCCGCGGCATACTGGAGAGCGTCGGAGAGAACATGTACATCACGGTCTCGCTGGGTACCGCGAGAGACGTATACGTGTACGACGAACCAAGTACGGAACTATCGGACGTGGAGTCGTTCCTGAACACAGAGTTCCCGCTCGCTGATATCTTGGTATGGGAGACAGGTCAGCTTAATGAGTTCCTTGACCATCTGACGGCACAAAGCATGGTGATAGTCATGGTCGAAAGAATGCTCATGGACGCCGTCTTTGAACGTATGAAGGAGAGGTTTACGTCGGTGCTTTTCGCACCAGGGCCGTCTGATCTTCGAAGATATGGCGGCAACGGCACGATAGTGATAAACAGATTGAGTTCCCGTTATCCCAAAAATTCGAAACACAGGCACGGATATTCGATCGAAAAACTTGCCGTTGACCTATTCGCGGAAAGAACGATGGAGGCGTTCGTGAATGCCGATGATCGTCCCACGGCGCTGGAGGTCGCATTCAGAAGATATAGGGTCAATGAAACCAAACTTTTTAACTATGCCAGAACGAGGCGTGTCGATGCCGAGATACGTGAGGCGATCGGGAGAGCGAACATAAAACTTCACAGAGGTAAAGGAGACACGCATAATGCTAAAACGAAGTAATTTTACGCTGGAAAATATCAAAAGGCTACAAGCCGAGAGAAAACGCGATCCGTCACTTATCGAGCGAACTATATACGCTTTCGGTCTATTGGAAGCATTGTCAAGGGTCGGACTTGATTTCGTATTCAAAGGAGGCACCTGTCTTATGCTACTATTGGACAGGCTGAAACGACTTTCAACGGATATAGACATCATCGTGAAACCAGGTACGGACATAGACTTGTTCATTGAGAAAGCGGCCGAGATATTCCCCTTTGTGAGCCGTGAGGAACAGACACGGCGGGCGATGCGGAACATAGACAAAAGGCATTTCAAATTCTTCTACATGTCTCCGGTTAGCGGAGGAGAGCTACATATCATACTTGATGTCGTGTTTGAGGAGAATGTTTATTCGTCCACTGCAAAGAAAGAGATAGTCAACAGTCTTCTCGACGCTGAACCTCCTTTGACCTATGTGACCGTACCCACTGTAAATTCTATTCTAGGCGATAAATTGACGGCTTTTGCGCCTCACACCATCGGCATACCTTTCGGCATAGGTAAGGAAATGGAGATCATAAAACAACTTTACGACATAGCTACACTAATGGACCATATGGACGACCTTTCAGAGGTCAAGCATACTTACGAACGTTTCGCGGAAGTGGAGATAGAATACCGCGGTCTTGAGAATGTTGGTTTACAAGAAACGCTCGTGGACGGATTCCGTGCGGCGATGACAATTATCGGCAGAGGCAAATTCTTCCACGAAGATTATAAATTCCTCTTAGATGGGGCGCATCGAATAAAGGGACATATCTTTGATGGCTACTCCCCTGTGATCGCGGAAGGACAGTCTTGCCGTGTGGCCTGTTTGATAGCGAACATCCTTGCGGACAAAAAAGAGTTCGTGCACATTACTGACGCTACCTCTTATTTAGATAAGGTCATAGTGAACCCTGTCTATGCGAAACTCAACTACATCAAAAAGACCAATCTGACGGATTTTGCTTATCTATATGAGGCGATAAAATTATTTGAAACGACGAATGTTTCCATTGATGGTGTTCTGCTTTGAATGCGCTGAGGAATCGCACCTATGTCAAAATATCCTGATGTCCGCGACATAATGCGACACGGACGGGGCGAACGACTTTACCTCCTTTATGCGCAGTATCTCATATCCGTCCAGACCGAACGCCTCTGACATCACCGAATCCATCCGTTCCCTGTATTCGTTCACGTAGAACGTGTCATGATAATGTATCATTCCGCCAGGTCTTATCATTTCCTTCGCCTTTGGCAGGAACGCCGACGTCTCCTGGACGTATCCCATGATTATCCTGTCCGCTCCTTTCACATCAAGGTCGCGGTTGTCACCCAATATCGGTATCACGTTCTCGAGTTCGTTCATGCGTATGTTCTCACAAAGATAGTGATATGATTCGGGGTTCTTCTCACAAGCGATCACCTTCCGCGGACCGGAGAACTTCGCTATCGGCAGCGTGAAGTATCCGATGCCCGCGAACATGTCCACCACCGTCTCGCCGTCCGCGTCCAGATGGCGCATCCTGTCCCTTTCGTCAATGTTGCCGGAGGCGAACATTATCTTCGTCACGTCGAATTTGTACCTTATGCCGTTCTCCAGCCTCACGGACTCCGCCCTCTCTCCGAAGATCATCTTCGTCGTCGGTTCTCTCATCTCTCCGATCACGCCTGCTATGTCGGCGCATACGGTGTTCACACGGAGTTCCTCTGCGTAAACCTTGCCTATCTCCTTCTCATACGGTTCAAAGATGTCGTCGGATCTTATTATCGCTATGTCCCCGACGAACTCCCACCGCATCGGCAGCTTTTCTTTAACGTTGTCGGGAAGATGAGCCAGTCTCTCCTTTATTCTGTTCTGTGGGCTTCTCGTTTCCCTTCCGAACGCCTCTCCGTCGATGACCTCCAATCCCATTTTGATAACATCCTTCTCGCGCTCAGGGAATATCGGCACATATCTTACGTCACCGTCCTTGCATATCTTGGCACCGGGATCGGCCATGCCGTTCGCGATTAGCGCGGGTATCGTCTCAGATGCGGCGTCATTGGCGACCTTTGCTAATCTTACCTTCTTTCCGTTCATCTTATCCCTCTTATGCCCGCTCTCAGCATGAGTGGCGCGAGGCGCAGCGCAGTGACGGGATCTCTCATCAATGGGAATAGGAGATCACTCGGATGGTCTATGTTCCCGTCGTTCAGCGTGTCCTTTATGTTCTCTCTGTCGATCGTCTCCGCTGCCCTGTTCAGTTCCCCGTCGCTCATGGACGTGTACATCCTCCTTAAGCGATACCCTCTCTTGAGCTCTTTGCCTACCGCGCGCTTCCATCTCTTCTCATACACGGAGAGCGCCTTCTCCGACATATCATTCTCATCGAACGCCTCGCGGACCGTCTTCGCCAGAGCGTATGACGAAGTGAACGCCGGCTGCAGCCCTCCGCCCGATACGGGTTTTACCTGACCGGCTGCATCCCCTATCAGAAGCAGACGTTCCGCACATGTCCTTCGCCTTCCGCCCAGAGGTATGATCCCGCTGTATTTTTTCACCACGTCGGCGTCATCCGCGCCGATCCTTCTCAGAAGGGTCTTTAGATATTCATGCGGCGGACCGTGCTCCCACGATGTGCACAGACCTACACGGGTCATATCGCTGAACGGTATCTCCCATGAGAAGAATCCCGGTGCCGCGGAACCCGTTCGTATGGTTATCATCTCATTGTCCTCGTGTCTGCGTGCTATGTCCACCTGTACGCCTCTCACGAACTCGACCGGTTGATTGTTCCCTATGGTCGCCGCGACCGCGGACCTGTGGCCGTCCGCGCCTATTATCACGGATGTTTCGATCTCACCTTTATTCGTCTCTATCCGTACCGAATCACCGGATATTTTGTGCGACAGATAACGCGTAGAATATGAGTGAACAGCGCCGGCATCTTCTGCCTTCCTGGCCATGAGCGTATCGAGTTCCTCACGATCGATCAGCACCGCCTTGCGGTCCTTGGACCGTATCGATATCGTCCTTCCGTTTGGAAATACAATGTTCGCACCATACAGTTCGCCCAAAATCGTCGGCCTTACGCCGGATAGTTTCAGGACCTCATCGGATATCAGTCCGGCGCATTGAACCGGCGCGCCGGGGGAGCTGTGCTCCTCTACCACCAGTACATCGTATTCGCCGGCCAGGAGCGACGCCGCCTTGTTACCGGCGGGGCCTCCTCCTATCACGACGATGTCATATGTCATTTCTTCGATTTCTCGTAGTCCGCCAGGAATGATCTTATGCCTTCGTCGGTCTTCGGGTGGGATACCATCTTCTTCAGTATGTCGTACGGTATCGTCGCTATGTCCGCACCCAGCAGCGCAGCCTCCAGGACGTGCATCGGATGTCTTATGCTGGCTGCGATTATCTCCGTACCAGTATCATAGTTCCTGAATGCGCCGACTATCTGTGCCAGCGCCTCGGATCCTGATTGTCCTATGTCATCAAGACGCCCTACGAACGGGGACACGAACCTCGCCCCGGCCTTTGACGCCAGCAGCGCCTGGTGCGGCGAGAATATCAGCGTCATGTTCACATCTATGCCCTCTGATGACAATACTTTCGTTGCCTTCAGGGCCTCGACGCACATCGGCAGTTTTACGTTGATATTATCATGTATCTTCGACAGTTCGCGCCCTTCCTTTATCATCTCGGGCGCGGTCATCGATATCGCCTCGGCAGATATCGGACCGTCGACTATCTCCGAGATCCTTTTGACGCATGTTTTGAGATCTGTCTTCTCTTTGGCTATGAGGCTCGGGTTGGTGGTAACGCCGTCGAGTATCCCCCAGCTGTTGATCTCCTCGATCATCTCTATGTTCGCCGTGTCTATGAATATCTTCATTTCCTTCCCTTCCTTTCGATGAGCCTCTCGGCCGCCGCGACCACATCGTCCGTGGTCAGACCGTATTTCTTCATAAGTTCGCTAGGATCGCCCGATTCGCCGAACGAGTCCTTTACGCCTACTCTCTCCATCGGCATAGGTCCGTTCTCCGACAGACATTCGGCCACCGCCGATCCCAGACCTCCTATGATGCTGTGTTCTTCCGCCGTTACCACACACTTCGTCTTGGAAACAGAGCGTAACACCGTCTCTGTGTCGAGCGGTTTTATCGTGGACATGTTGATGACCTCCGCGGATATGCCCGCTTCTTCAAGAATGTTCGCGGCCTCCATGCAGGACACGACCATCTGGCCCGTCCCTATCAATGTTATATCGTTACCCTCGTGGAGTACTGTTGCCTTTCCTATCGTGAACTTCACGCCCTCAGGCGTTATTATCGGAAAGTCAGCGCGTCCCATCCTCATGTAGCACGGTCCGTTGTACTCGGCGATCGCGATCGTCGCCTCGTACGTCTCGTTGGCATCCGCCGGAGACAGTACCGTCATGTTCGGGAGTGCCCTCATTATCGCGATGTCCTCCAGCGCCTGGTGTGACGCTCCGTCACCGCCGACGCTTATCCCGCAGTGTGTCGCCACCACCTTCACATTAAGTCTCGGATATGCGATCGCCTGCCGTATCTGCTCCCAGCAGCGACCTGTGGCGAATACCGCGAACGTCGACGCGAACACCGTCTTACCGGATGCGGCGAGGCCGGCGGCCACGCCCATCATGTTCTGTTCCGCTATCCCTATCTGAATGAATCTGTCCTTCGCGGCCGCAGCGAACTCGGATGTTCTCGTTGAATCCCCCAGATCCGCGTCCAGCACCACGATGTCCGGCCTTTCCGCAAGCTTTGCCAGCGCCTTGCCGTAATACTTGCGCTGAGCTGCCCTTACCATGATGATCTCTCCTTTATCTCTTTCAGCGCCCTGTCCCTCTCGTCGGGTTTGCACGAACGCCCGTGGAAGTCCGGGTTGTTCTCCATGAACGACACACCTTTCCCTTTCACGGTGTTCATTATCACAGCCGTCGGTGATGAGGACGTTCGCTCACATGCCTTGATTATCTGCTTCACGTTGTGGCCGTCTATCGTCATCGTCCTGAATCCGAACGCCTTGAGCTTCGCCTCCAACGGCTCTATCGACAATGTATCCTCGGTCTTGCCCATTATCTGCAGACGGTTGCGGTCCACGAATATCGTCAAATTGTTAAGTTTGTAATGAGAGGCGAGCATCATCGCCTCCCAGTTCTGGCCGCTCTGAAGCTCGCCGTCGCCCATCAGGCAGTACACCCTGGTGTCCTTCTTGTCAAGTTTCGCCGCAAGCGAAAGACCGCAGGCCATGCTCAGTCCCTGTCCAAGGGAGCCGGTTGACACCTCTATACCGGGAAGCTTTCCCCTGGCCGGATGTCCTTGTAATCTGGACCCGAGCTTTCTCAGCGTGAGAAGTTCCTCCACGGGGAAATAACCTGACTCGGCGAGCGCCGCATACAGCGCGGGCGCGACGTGCCCTTTGGACAACACGAACTTATCCCTCCCCGGCCATTCCGGGTCCTCCGGGTCGTGGCGCAGCACCTTGAAGTACAGCACCGAGAACAGCTCTGCGGCCGACAGGGAACCTCCCGGGTGGCCAGAGCCGGCTTCGAACGTCATCTCTATGACGTGCATCCGTATCTTGTCGGCCATTCTCTTGAGTTCTTTTGCGTCCAAACCGTTCGCCGTCCCCATGTGTACCATCTCAGTCATTCTCTATCCTGGGAGCAAGCAGATAGCCGACGGTGCCGTTACCGTCCGCGAAACTGAAGCTCAGTTTGACAGGATAGTCATTTCCCAGTGATATCCTGACGACGGTGTCGGAGGGTATCGCCTTCACGAGATTGGAGAAATAGTCCAGAGGGAACAGGCTCCTGACCTTTGACGATGCCGTTATGCCTGAGAGCTTCGTTTTGTCGAGCTTAAGGGACACCGAATCCGTGTCACCTTCGCAGAACAGTTCGAACGACTCCTCATCGGCGCTCAGCGCTATGTGGTCCGATACCGATTCCGCCGCCTTCATTCCTCTCTGCAGTTCCGACACCGCGACATCGACCGTCACCGGAAGCGACAACTGCGGCACCTTGGGGTCGCTCATGCCTGATGTGTCGACCAGGTTCATCCGCCTCGTGATGTTACCGACCTTCATTATCAGTCTTCCCTGCGTCTCGTCCTGCTCCATCGCAATTACGTCGCCGGAGCCGGCCAGTTTGAGCATCTCCTTCATCTTATCGAGGTCTACGCCCATCTCAGCATCGTCTGCCGAGAACGATTCGAACGCACCCTTGGATATCGTAAGGTCCACCATCGCCACATGCGCCGGATCGACCGCTTTGAGGTTCACCCCGTCCCCGCTTATGCTGAACTTGGCCTCGTCCACCAATGTTGAAATAACGTTGACGAGACCTTTGAGGGTATCAGATTTTATCTCCGCTTTGAACATTTTCTCTCCTCCTCGCTGATTGTCCTGAAAGATATTAGTACTCTCTCCAAGAGTGGTTGCATTTACAGCATCGGTATATTCTCGTCTCGGGTTCATCCGCAGCGCGTGTTTGCCTCAGGACGAAGTATGCCTCTCTGTTACCGCATTCTGAACAGAGTATCTTCGTCTTCGGCAGCGTTGCGGACGTTTCCGATATTATCATCGTCTCCTTGACGTTGGAGTCAGTGGTGAAATGCTGCGTCTTGTCGACAGACCTCGTCTCGCCGCATTTATTACACACATACTGCCCGTCTTTGGGGAACATCATCGATCCGCACGAACAGAACAAATTGATCAGCCTCTCAACCTGCACCTTGTTCTATGTATAAAAACTAGCAGGCATGTGCGCTGGCGCCTGCGCTTTACCTTTCCTAGAGAAGACGGACGGTGTATGTGGTGCGCGGAACGTGCCCGCGTGCATGTGAGATGTCACAAAAACCTGTCCGCCGCCGGCGGACCGGGGTGCGGTCATGCGCCTATGGCCGTACTCAAACGTATTCCAGGTCCTCTTTGGAGTTGCCGTGCCTGACCCTCTCCCTCTCGGGATCGTTCTTCTCCGCCCTGTGTATAAGACCTGCGAACGGGCTCTCACGCTGCTCCGCCTCCTGTGCGGCAGGTGTCGCGTCCGCCGCCGGCAGCGCGACCGGTTCCTCTCTCGCGGCCGGTTTTCTCACAAGTGTCTTGTGAACGGTCACTATCTTCTGCTCGGGGACCTTCGACCGCTGTATCGACAGCCGGTCGTCGAAATTCTCGAATCCGAGCTTCTTCCCTTGAACATATGCCGCCAGCGACCTGGGCATGAACGTCCTTCCCGTGTCCTTCGGGGCGCCGCGGGCGACCTCTTTTGCATGTTGATCAGCTATCACACCGCCGATGAGACCGAACACCACCGTTATGATGTAGATGTTCACCTTCATCGACGTGGTGCCACCGAAGAACGCGAAGAACGCCTGCATGTACCATAATATCCCTGCCAGCAGCCATCCGAGGAGCGGGAAGTCCATGCCTATCGCCTCTACCAGCTCCCTCGGTTCGGAGTTCAGGAAGTTCAGACCGCCTATTATCCCGGAGCTTATGATCGTCATCAGTCCTATCAGCACCAGTACTGATGCCAGAGTTGCCACCATACCTCTTGCGGGAGTGCCTGCCTTACGGCCGCCGACGTAACCGGCGAGTGCCTGGCCCACGATCGGGATCCACCAGAGGAGCATCGATATGAGCAGCGTGTAGCGTATCGCTGAGAATATGTTGCTGATCACGCATTCCTTCTTATCCTTGGTGCAGACCTCCACCTTCCTCTTGCCGAGGAACGACAGGAAGCCTGCGCCGTCCTCTGTATTCTTACCCACGCGCATCCCTTGTTTGTCAGACAGACGGCTGACAGGTTCGCATTGAGGTACCGTGTATATAACGATTTCTTGAAAAACCGGGTGTTCTGTGAATTTTGCGGACGATCCCGTCGAAACATAAATTAAATATACTCGCCGGCGATTGGCACGATATAGAGGTGCGCGCATAGCGCGGACGACCGTCTGCGCCCGAGGCACCGTATACCTGTCCAAAGAGGTCACCAGACCTCTTTTCACAAAGTCCTTCAATGAAGGCGCGACATAAAACAAATAGGTGATAATCAATGGAAATGAAATTCAGGTTCCTGGGCGGAGCGGACGCCATAGGCCGCATGGGAATGACCGTCGAAGGTAATGGGATAACGTCGTTATTCGAGTACGGCATGAGTCCCACGAAGCCTCCGGAGTATCCGCTGGAATGCCCGCGTACGGACCACGTCTTCTTGACGCACTGTCATCTGGATCATTGTGGGATGGTCCCAAGGGTCTGCGGCCGTGACAACTGCGAACTGTTCACGACGCCGCTGACCGCAGAGGTCAGCGAGATAATGATGAACGACAGCCTCAAGATAGCGAAGGCGGAGAATTACCCGCTGCCGTACACTAAAGGCGACATAGACAGGACGATGAGGAACGTCGTCCCGCTGACGTTCGGCGATACGATCGAGCTGGACGGCATCGACATCACGCTGCACTCGGCCGGCCACGTGCCCGGCGCGGCGATGTTCGAACTCGCCGGCGACAGCACCACACTTTACTCCGGGGACATCCATACCATAGCCACCAGGCTCGTCGGGCCCGCACGGGCCGTTGACTGTGAGAATCTGTTCGTCGAAGGTACGTACGGAGGTCGTCTTCACACTCCTAGGAAGGACGCAGAGCGTGCATTCCTGAACAAGGTGGCGGAGGTCACCGACAGAGGAGGACGCGTATTGGTCCCGTGCTTCGCGACCGGAAGGACGCAAGAAGTAATGTTGCTTCTCAGGAACTCCGGATACGACATGTGGGTGGACGGCATGGGACGTTCGGTCACGAGGTCGTATATGAACTATCCCGAGTACCTTCTGGACTACAAGAAGTTCAAGGCTGCGAAGAGGGTGTTCCAGGAAGTGAAGACGCCCACCATGAGGTCGCAGTCGGTAAGGGGCGAGGTCATCGTCACGACGGGCGGTATGATGGACGGCGGTCCGGTGCTCGGTTATTTGAGGGAGTTGGGCAACAACCCGAAGAACGCCGTCCTGATAGTCGGATACCAAGCGGAGGGCACCAACGGAAGGATGCTTCTGGAGAACGGGTGCGTGATGATGGACGGCATTCCGATGAAGATAGAGTGCGAAGTTCACAAATACGATTTCTCGGCGCACGCCGATCATGACCAGATACTGAACTTCGTTCGCGAGTGCGATCCGAAGAATGTCATCATAATGCACTCGGAGACGCGTGAGTTCTTCGAGAACGACCTGAAGGGCGACTATAACGTCATACTTCCGAAGCTCGGCGAGGCGTTCACACTGGACGTATGACCATGGAACACTTGGAACGGTTTCTGGAGGAGGACATCGGCTACGGTGACGTGACGACCGACCTCTTGGTACCGGATATCGACGGCACCGCATCGATAATGTGCGAGAACGATGCTGTAATAGCTGGGCTAGAGGAAGCGATGACAATATTCGAGCAGTGTGACGTCTCCTGCGAACCTCACGTCAGCGACGGCGACCGTGTCAACGCGGGGACAAAGGTCATGAGCCTCTCCGGGCCGCTTCGGAACATAATAACGCTGGAGAGGACCGCGCTGAACCTCATGATGAGAATGAGCGGCATCGCGACGGCGACGAATGATATCCTAGGGGAATGCAGAAAGGTCAACAGGAACATCAGGATAGCCGGCACAAGGAAGACCACTCCCGGCTTCAGGATGTTCGAGAAGAAATCGATATTATTGGGCGGAGGGGACCCTCACAGGTACGGTCTGGGCGATATGATATTGGTAAAGGACAATCATATCAGGGCGGCCGGTGGGATGAAGAACGTGGTCGAACTTCTGAAGGGCGCGCCGTTCACAAAGAAGATAGAGATCGAGGTCGAGAACGTCGGCGACGCTGTGATAGCGGCGCCGGCGGCGGATGTGATCATGATCGATAATGCCGGACCGGCGAAGGCCGAGGAGATCGCGGACGCCGTTCGAAAGATCGGGGACGTCCTGATAGAAGTGTCGGGGAACATAACGCCGGAGAATGCCGCGGGATACGCTGGATTCGCAGACATAATCTCGATGGGGTCGCTTACCCATTCCGTCCGTTCCGTGCATTTCTCGCTGAACGTGGATTGATCACTTCGTCCGGTGGTAGCGGTGCGTGTCCGCCTGCCATCCCATGCCCGACGCGACCAATTCCGTTATGTGGAGTGTGGTCTGCCTGCCGACCATGTCGAACTGCAGGAAACAGAACGGACATGACGTCACGACCGCGAATGCTCCCGCATTTTTCGCGGAAGATATGGATTCGTGCATCACGCTCTTTTCAAGTTCTGGATCCACACCAGCGAGTCCGCCGCCGCAGCAGAGGTTTTCCCTGAGTTGTATCGGGTTTCCTCCCGCTGCTCTCACTATATCGGACATCATGTCTGACGCTGACAGACCTTTCATCTTACATGCGGCCTCGCAATGACATCCCGGGAACACAGCGAGACCGAAATCTATCTCGGCGACCATGTTCTTCTTTATCTCATCGAGCCTGCTGTGCAGGAACTCGAGGATACCGACCACTTCCGTAACGTTGATGTCACGGCCGATCTCTTTCATCACGTCCCTCACGGAATCCCGTCCCTTATCGGTGGACAGTTCCGCACCGGCCTCCGACAGTGACATGCTGCAGCCGTCACATATGGTCAGTATCTTCCTTTCTGACGCAATGGAATGTAACCTTGCGCCCACCGCCCTCCATGTGTCGGGACCGAGTGACCTGAGGCCGACCGGTTCCATGCAGCATGTGAACCCTTCCATGTCGTCGACGTTCACGTTAAGTTTTTCGAATATGAATCTTGCCGCCGCCTCCAGGAACGGAAGTCTCGACTGGACCAGGCAGCCCGGGTAAAGGACGAACTCATTCATGGAGGAACCCCGTCCTTGACATTATTATCCTCAGTTCGTTTATCGCTGCGGCATCCTCTTTTATGTCGTTCAATCCTAATTCCTCTCTCTTCTGTCTGACCTTGTCGTTCACCGGGAACGTGCGGCCGCATTCCGTCAGCGTGTCGGATGCCATCTTGAATCTCTTGGGCGGCTCACCGGACGATACGGAATCGTATCTCATGGCGCGTATGGCACCGGTAACGTCCAACCCCTCCGGGCACGCCATGGTGCAACGATGGCACATGAGGCACTTCCACACAGCGGATCGCAATTCGGGCATGTCCGACGACGGATCGGCGGTAAGCATCGAGAACAGGACCGACTCCGGGTATATGCCGCCGTTGCGGCCGCTCGGACATACGGAATCGCATATGCCGCACCTTACGCACGAACGAAGCGAATACTCAGAAACGATGTCCCCTACGGTCCTGACCATGCCGGTATTAACAACGTCCGATTTATGAATCTTCGCATATGGGTGCACATCAGGAACAAAGGATTAATCCTTCCGATGCGTTCCGGGACCCATGAGGATAGAGGATTACGAGTGCCAGTTCTGCGGAAGGACCGCGGTCAACTTTGTTTTCGCTGCGTTCGTCTGCGACTCTGAGGAATGTATAGAGAATGCAAGAAAGGAAAGGGGCGGCCCCGGAGGGCACATGAAGAGGAAGGCCCAAGGCATTCCAATATTGCCGGATGACATCAGTGACGGAACACGCGGCAACCGGTGAACACCATCGCCATCCCGTGCTCGTCGGCGGCGTCGATCGCTTCCTGGTCCCTTATGGACCCGCCCGGCTGTATAATTGCCGTCACACCTGCCTTCGCAGCCTCGTCCACGCCGTCGCGGAACGGGAAGAAGGCATCGGACGCCATCACGCTTCCCTTGGTACCCTCCCCTCCCTTCACACGGGCGATCATCGCCGAATCGACACGACTCATCTGGCCCGCACCGATCCCCACTGCACGCTCACCCTTCACATAGACGACGGCGTTCGATGTCACGTGCTTCGCCAGCTTCCATGCGAACCCGAGTGCCTTCAGCTCCTCGTCCGTCGGTTTGCGCTTCGTCACCACCGTCAGTTTATCGGGATCGATGGCCACATCCTCGTCCGTCTGCACAAGGTATCCGCCGTACACCTTCTTCAGTTTGTCCTCTCTGATCCTGTGCGCCGGCCCTATCGGCGAGTTCGTCCTGAGGAGACGGATGTTCTTCTTCTTCATCAGTATCTCCAGTGCTTCGTTTTCGAAGTCCGGTGCTATGACCGCTTCCACGAAGTATTTCGCTATCTCCTCGGCTGTACGAGCGTCGCACTCTCTGTTCAGACATATCACACAACCGAACGCCGACAGCGGGTCCACCGCATACGCTGTCACGAACGCATCATATATCGTGTCCGCCGACGCCAGACCGCACGGATTCGTGTGTTTCATAATGGCCGCCGTTGGCCTTTCAAAATCCATCGCGATGTCGAGCGATTTATCGAGATCGAGTATGTTGTTGAATGACAGTTCCTTTCCGTGGAGTTGCTCTGATCTCGCAACTGTCGTTCCGAGCGTGAACGGATCGGAATAGAAGGCCGCCTTCTGGTTCGGGTTCTCCCCGTACCTGAGGTCCATCACCTTCTCGGACGGCATCGGGATCGAGTTCGGGAAACCTTCACAGAATCTTGATGCCATTATCTTGGACACCATCGCGTCATAGTTGGCGGTGGCCAGGAACGCCTCCGCCATTAGCTTGGCCAGAAGGTCCTTGCCTATGCTGCCGTTGTCCTTAAGTTGTGCGATCACTTCCTCGTATTGAGCGGAATTTGTGATCACCGCCACCGACTCGTAGTTCTTGGCGGCGGCGCGTATCATGCTCGGGCCGCCTATGTCTATGTTCTCCACTATCTCATGGAACTCCGAACCTTTCAGGACCGTCTCCTTGAACGGGTACAGATTGACGACGACCATGTCTATCTGATCGATACCCATCTCGGAGATCTTTGACATATGCTCTTTGAGATCCCTTCTTGCCAATATGCCTGCATGTATCATCGGATGGAGCGTCTTCACACGGCCGTCCAGCATCTCCGGGAATCCCGTTACCTCGGAGACCTCCTTTACCTTCAGTCCGTTCTCCTTCAGCAGCTTGTATGTTCCGCCGGTGGAGATTATCTCCACGTTCATTGTCTCAAGCTCTTTTGCGAACTCAAGTATGCCTTTTTTGTCGGATACGCTGATAAGTGCTCTCTTGATCGTCGCCAGTTGACCTTCCCCCACAGAAACGCGCACGAGAGATGTCGTGCATCCACTGTATAGAGATGACCATAATAAACTCTACTCTATGTGTTCGGGGAACGAAGCGTAAATATATGCGGAGTTCATCACGCAGGACAGTGCCGAGGTAATCTAGTCCGGTAAGGTGGCGGTCTCGAAAACCGCTGGCGACAACGCCTCGGGAGTTCAAATCTCCTCCTCGGCGCCATTGTTCTAAAAAAGTTGTGAGCAAACGGTTTATTACCGCATGCGGATGCAGGTCCGATCGTAATGCAACTGATTGACTTTATCGACGCATGTAACATCGGCACCAAGAACGACACCGATGTATTCGTGCTGTTCTGCTATTACCTTATGAAAGAGAACGGCAGTGTATCGTTCTCCGCCAAGAAGATGCTCCACATGTACGGCGATATCGGTCTTGCTGCGCCGGATGCGGCCGTGCTGAAGAAGGATGCGGCTCTGTGTGGGTCGTTCCGCCCGTTCGGCATAGAGGGCACGCTGAGATTCACCAAGGATGCTATGAGATCGCTGGAGAAGTCCTACGGGCACCTCTGGACCGGTGTGGCCGCGCCGAAGGCCGCGGCGGTCTCGGCATCCGTTACCGTAAGGATCGCGGATTTTGTCGATGCCCACGGTATGACGTCGAGAACGGACACCGAGAATCTGGAACTTCTGTGCTATTACGTCACCAAGGAGAAGAGAGGTAAACCGTTCCACATCAGAAGTGTCCTCGACATGTATGATAACGCTGAACTCGATGTATCGGACAGGGCGGCATTGGAAAAATATGCGAAGAAACACCCTTCGTTCAGGACGACAGGACTGGACGGTAGCATGGAGTTCGTTCCGACCGCGTTCGCGCGTCTGGATGCTTTGCACGGAAAGATGTGGATGGACGCCGATGAGAGACCTAAGGGTTCAACCCCGGACGGATGTGAGATCATCGATATGAACAGGTTCGGCGGTAAGCGCGATGGGTTCGATAAACTCATAGCCCAGATAAACTCCTCGTACAGGAACGAGGAGTTCGACTCATGCGCACTGGTAATGAGAAGACTGCTCGAGGCGGCGCTGATATCTT
>Ga0131853_10010341_pt1 | contig 17059 bp, 7 predicted proteins | sample TergutLab28metaG_FD_92764 | JGI IMG/M metagenome (GOLD analysis project Ga0131853, IMG submission 92764) | Labiotermes labralis P1 segment gut microbial communities from Petit-Saut dam, French Guiana - Lab288 P1 (version 2) (version 2) | ecosystem: Host-associated > Arthropoda: Insects >... | reverse complement strand
TGGGGGGGGGGTGGGGGGGGGGGGTGGTGGGGGGGGGGTGGGGGGGGGTGTGGTGGGAGGGGGGGGGGGGGGGGGGGGGGGGGGGGGGGGGGGGGGGGGGGGGTTGGAGGGGTCAACACCCCCCCCCAAAAAAAATTTGTCTCTTTTTTTTAACCCCCACAACCCTTCTTCTTTACGTTCCTTAGCCCAACTTTTTTTTAACCCAATTCCACCACCCCACCCCCCCCCCCCCCCCCCCCAGCTTTATGAATGCGTCCAAGCCAACTTGTTTTGCCTCCGAACTGTGAGTTAGTAGCCTACATCAAAACTTAACAACACTTAGGAGGTTGTCAGTCCAAACGTAGAACTAAACTAGCTTTTGAAATATATCTAACAGTTGTCTACACCCAATACTAATGTCGACATGATACAAGTGTTAGCTTAACAATGCACAAACGCCCTCCTTTCAAAAGCCAACACTCTAAAACATTGTATAAATTACAAGATAAAAAGAGGGAGGGCATATTGTAGCAATGTAAGGACCACCTGCGGGGTTGTCAGTATACCCAAAGTAACACGTACGTGACACCACAAATGCGCTCACACGTGTACTTCTCTAAGTACAAACTGGTCATTACCAGGAGATAAGGCATTAGGGCGAGTGTCATGGTCATCGAAAACGTATGTACTTTATGGTCAGGTAATGAAAAATAGGTTACACGGAAAATCAACAAATTTATGAATACATAAAATTATTTAAAAAGAAGCTAGATGAGTTATACTAAACATACGACATGATTAATTCTAATAAATCTGCGATAAGAACAGTGAAGACCACATACCGTGACGATCACAGAACGAAATAAAATTGTCCATGAATGTCGTCACGCGCTGCAGTTTTCGCTGAGAACTTCAAAGTTACTAAGCTGATCAAGAAAACTGCTATGGTGTTTGGTGGGTAGGTGTCAACGTTTCGGATCAGCAGGTACCTCCGAACCGTTGGTATCTCGGTCCACACACTAAACTATACGTTGTCACATCCTAGCATACCTTCAGCTTCAGAACCACCACCGTCAAAACCTTATACCTCAGAAGGTAATGTGTTGTAATGCCACATGTAACTTCATTACAGTGTTCTGGAAAGTCCGTCACCAGTCCCTATCATGGGCAGTTAAAACCAAAATCCACATTCATAATATATTCCTCTAAGATAAAGTTTAAGACTCTCCCTCTATCTAAGCCTAAGTCTTCCTCTGAGACTTCCTGACCAAATTCTTTTCTGTATTCTCACCTCCCCAACATAACATGTCCCATAAATCGATTCATATCGACTGACATAATAATTCAGAAAACAGCTAATACAATTGCCGGGTGAACATCTGACGGTTGGGTACTCAGCTGAACAAGTAATTCATTTATTTTATTAAATCCCAGTAGCACGAGCCTGTCAGTCATTTACGTATTTCGCCATTGATACTCAGTGGCGATGGCGCAATATGATATACGGAGATTCGATGATCGGAGAATGAATTTAATGACGAATTAATACGTATTTGGAAGGAGGCGAGCATTGTATGTTATGACAGCACAAAGGTCTCAACACGTGTACATACACCCGACTTACGCAGCAGTTACCTTCCGGAAGGTGTGGCACAAGTTGGAATACAGTATACATATGGTCAAATATATATGTATATAAAAAGGGAGTCCAGTTGAAATTCAAACTCCAACATGCTGGAACCAGTTCGACCGTAGCATGACCACCCCGCCATCTCTGTTATCGCCCAACAATACCTTTCCGCCACCTCCGTCTCACTGCGCTTTCATCCCCGCACGGAAAAATTCGGCGCATGTTCAAACATGTAATCACTAAACTTTCATAATTCTTTGAATACTGCGTACCTTGAAATTGCGCCAAGTTCACTGTATGGGGAGCTGTCAGTAAAATGACAAAGCTACGAGCAGAAGACTAAGAAACCGTGATTCGATTCCGGTCAGGGAGAAAATATTTTCTCTTCTCCAATATGCCGAGAGTAGATCTGTGGTCTAATCAGCCGCGTTAGTCTTATGGTTACTGAAGGCTCTTCGTAAGGGGCAGAACTGCTGTGCTGTGAAGCTAAACATTCATCTCTGTTTCGAGTTTAAGAATGCTTGGAGTACATCTCCCCTCCCCCAGATGTCTTCATGGTTCTTACTTAAACACTGGGACAAACTTTACGACATTGTATAGGCATATTACTAATTCATATATCGAACGGCACCAGAAATGGCACGGCAGCAGAAATATTCAAAATGTGACATGCAGCTTTCAGTGAGGAAATGTGTGTAGATAACTTAAAATAACATGGCGACAGCGCTACATTAATGTTTGTCGTTTTCTCTAGAAAAAGGGATAGATTATAACAGAAGTGTGAAATTTGGTAGGTCAGAGATTAATGTATACACACACACAAATTTCGCAAAAAATTTTCTCCCGTGCCGAAATATATCAACATGAGTATCGAGTAAAATACGAAGCTTATATATAGCTACAGGTTCATGAGGACGGATCTACAGACCACAGATCACGAGATGATCCCTTCGTCGGGTGTACGGCCGTGTGTGGTGCGGTGCGGGGACTGCTGGCTATAGGCACGACTACTGGACTGCCACTGGTAACAGCGACAGACATTTCCATTACTGCATACAGACTGAAAACGTCAAGAATTTCGTTGCAAGCGAGTGCACTGTGCGAAACCTTTCAGGATGGATATAGTGCACAGCATGGTTTTGGGCTGGTGGCATTTCAAACGGTAGGCCAGGAGCGAGTCACTATTGCAGCGACGCCATGTTTGGTCTAGTCCTTCTCTCTGCCTCCGTAAGTACAGTTGGCCTTGTCATACTGACATTTCAGGCAAACGAACACCCACACCTCGCCTCTTCACTACAGTCACTAGGCCCGTCCGCCAACTCCGCTAATCCGCCAATGGCCAAAAACCATGCATTGCAATATAGTTGCAACGCGACAGTAACCATGAAATATTGCTCGTGCGCGTCTATCGCATACCTTGCAGGGGTAATCTCCTGCTCTGTGGACAGTAATCTATGTCTGCTTTCTACTGAACGCCTACAAAAATCGTTGTAAATCATCTGTATTGAAAAACAGTGACCGTGTCACAGTGGGACAGAACCTGACGGTGTCATTATAAACAGTGCAATCAGCATTCCATAATGACCGGCGTGTTCCCGTGACACACACACACACCTTCCCGCTTTTGAGATAAGTGCATTTACTTGTTACAGAATACCTGGGCATCACCACAAATAAAAAAAAAAAAGGAAACATACTCAGGCGAGCTTTTACATTTTTAAACTGTTCACCATCAATAAGCCAAGCCATATTTTCGAAAAAGACTGATCTACGTACCGGAGTCAGCTTCACAGCCATCCTCTTCATGACTTGGTGTTTGTTCAGTGTTGGTTGATGGCGACAAAGACACCAAACCAATTTACCACATGAGCTACCAACCTTCAGCACAGAGGACAACTGAATCAATGGAACAGGTCCACCTTAGACAGTAAGTCAAGAAATTCCTTCCTTTTACGGAACCAGACGTGTTCAGATATTCACACAGACCACAGAATATGCCAGTTGACTCATAGTTCGACATCCTGTTCCTCAGAACAAATTGTGGTGGTATTCTCCCAAATGTTCAACTGTTCTTAAATCTCACAAGCTTTTCTTTCTTTCTTTATCACGTTTACAAAGCCTGCTTTTCGATAACACCTCAAACCGTTTCAATCGCCATCACACACTCACATTCCACTTGTCAAAGATCATTTTGAATATTATACTCCCATTCATGCGAATGCATTACAAGTTACTCGTTTCCTCGCAGTTTTTCTTTGCATTTATCATCTCCCCGTATGCATACTACATGCCTCGCCCCTCTGATCCTGCTTGATTTGATCGTCCAAAATATACTGGAGAAGAGCAAAAATTATATACAATACCTCTCATAACCTGGACTACAATAACCAATCCTTCTCCTCCTCTTCGTCCTCCTCCTCCTCTTCCTCCTCCTCAAGCGATACAGTCTGTTGTGAACCTTAGCTTCCAATACAATATTCCTCACTTCCCACCGGTATCTGAACGTTGCCTACCTGTTTTTATCCCCATTATACTTAAGTCCTCTTCAACTTTTCATATTTTACGTGGTCTTCCTCCTTTGATTGTTCCTTTTATTCTCGCTATTGCAAACTGTTCTGGCATTCCTTGCTTTTGCATTCTTTCAACATGACATATCATCTTAGTCGGAGGGATTTCATAAATTTCACCATACAGTGCTTTATATGACTGAACCCAAATCACATGTGTGATGTTAGTGGCATTACTGCTGCTGTCACAAAGGAGCACTGTCCTTGTGATGTCAGTTGCTGTTTAGCTATTGAACAGGAAAGGCTACAGGGAATTTCTTGCAGACGGATGTTAAAACATTAATAAAATTTCAAATATGATACTATGAAACTACGACGCTAGTCTAAACGAAATATGAATTTAATACGCTACTTCAGTATCACCCAGTTTTATCGCACAAATGTTTAAAAATAAATAAATAAATAAATACTTTTTTTTACAGAGGCCATCCCGTTGTGTATTAACAAATTTGTATAATGTATTATATACCGTCAATACGCAACAATATATCAGTACAATGATACAATACGTACAATTAGATCACATCACATTACAACTGTATATATTGTATCGCTGTACTGATATACTGTTGTGTACTGACGGTGTATAATACATTATACAAATACTTTATTTTACTTTTGTCATTTTCACAGATCATACGTTTACACAATGAGGTATGTTAAAAAGTGGCCTGCTATGTTTAAAGTATTGTCACTTGGGATAGCAAGTCTCTGGACCGAGACGATAACCCAGAACCTCCAAAATAAGAAGCGCGAGCTTTAACTACGGAACGGCTTATGAACAAAACATATTCGTTTCTCAAATACATGAATTAAGTTTTAAGAAATCCCCTCTAAAAAAGAAGATATTACGCCCGAATTAAAACAAAGTCCGGATAAGTACCACTGCTGCACGCAGCTGTTTGAACTCGGCTCGCGGTGTAACAAGGAAGCTAGAGGGTCCCTGTACCAACAGATCGAGAGCTATCAATGGAGTAAAATATGACTGCAAGAGATGGTAAACAATGGAGACTCATTCATCACCTCCTTCCCGATGCTCCAACTAGTCGGATCTTAACGAACCTTGCTGCCAGAAGTAGCCCTAGCACCTCCATCACTCTCCACGCAAGTAATTACAGCTTGCCTCCGAGCACAGTATATCATTTCATGGCTAACTAAACAGAATAAGGTAACATATTTTAAGTACACAAGCTTCTGGTTTTGGAAACCTCCATCTTAAGACACCTATAATATGCGCGGTCATAACAAATCACGCATAGCTACAGGTTTTAAAAAATTATTTTGAATAAAGTAATTATCCTACAAGTTATATTAATATCAATTAAAGGATGATATAATAAATCATCTCTAACTTGGCAAGTGGTTTAGTTTAAGAAGACACCAAATGAGGAGCTGCTGACATGGTGTAAGCAGTTGCTGCAAGATGGATTGGTCATGGAAGCCCTTAACGTGACACAGTGTACCTTCGGATCCAATAACTATATACGTCTCTGGGCTTGTGTTCAAGATAATCGTGCCTCGACCTAAACAAATACATTTGTGGACAATCTAGATGGGTTCCTATATTCCTTAATATTTCAAGACATACAACGAGGCTCATAATAAGGCGTCTATGATGGCATAATACGGATTAATATTTTTTTTTAATATTAAGTAAAGAATAATTTTTAGTCTGACAAAATTTTTCCTTCCTCTATTACAAATATACCGATTCTGTTGAGTCTGTATATTTGTAATCAAGGTAAAAGGTAAAGCCCACTACAGACCTGGACAGGCCCTTAGGGTTCCAGGAGTTTGATGCTCCCAGATTTCGAGACAATGGGCACATGAAGGGGCAAGACTGTCAGCCCTGCGCACCGGCCGCCTTTACTCCCAGGAGATAACTCACGTTATTAATTTATTTTAGTGGCTGAGTGAACTCCAACGTCATAGTGCGACCGGAAGGATTATGTCAATGAAAAATTCCAGTGACATCACTGGGAACCGAACCGGCGAATTTCCGGCTTGTAGCACGGTGCTTCAACCAACTGCACCACCGCGTGCCCCTATATTTATCACAGAGGGAGAAAAAGATGCGTCAAACTGACATTTTCCTCTTGAGTGCAGTGTTAGGTTCCTGCAATAATATACAATGTTTTATAATCAGCTGCTTCAAAGGCTACTTCTGAAAAGTTAATTATTAATTTCTAATAACGGTGCAAGGAAATTTTCTTCTTGTTGCAAATATATGATGTAATGTGACATACAGAAGAAGTACAGTCCAGCATTTACATACTCATTTAACGTGTCGTTGAATTAGGACGCCAGTACTGAATAAAAGACAACAAAAGAAAAGGTAGAAAATGGCAAAGGGCAGGACAGAAGGGACAAATTTAACGCAGAAAAAATGAAAACAAGGGAATAAGAGAGAAAGAGCAAGACAGGAAAGGAAAAATTACGAACACTGAGACGTAAAAAAAGGAAAACTGGAAATAAGAGATACCAAATCTAGCAGCCACACCGCCAGATTAACCACAATGATGTATTTTAACCAAATGTTTTAACACCGTAATTTTAGCAAGCTCACACAGTACGCTCCCTGATGATGGTGATCACACCGAAACATGTTGGAGCTATTGTAATTTTAATGCAAATTTTAATACTCCTTAAAAACAACTCTCTTGTGCATCAGTTGGTAATAAAAAAAACTTTGTCACCTGTAATGTTCATGAACATGTAAGATTTTTCCATTTCTTGTCTTCCTGTGTGTATTGGGTCAAATGAGCTCCCCATTGCCAGCCACCACCTTGTTTAACCTTTCAAAGTATATTCGTAACTTTACGTACCACCTGGTTCAACATTCAAAAATTCTACGTTGTGATCACATTGCGTTCATGTGTTTTGTACGGATCTCAGAACAAACAGAGAATTTGCCTTGATTAATTTTTATAACAGAGGTGGAGAGTGTTTACTGTGCGATACGAGCTGAGTATTTAACACAGATACCTTTCGTCTTTAAATGGTTAACCCTTATCCTGCTAATGTGCAGAATATGGTGAGCTCCTAATGATGCCAGAAGATGGCATATGGGATTTAATGTAGCGTTTAAAGGGTTAAACCCCATTCGCAGGAAGTCTCGCATTGCACTCGCACACGCAGTTGCATAGCAAGACGTCCATCCCAGCAAATGACCAAGTTGCTGTCAACACGCACGAGGGAAGTTTTCCTAGCATCTACGTTCTGTCTCCCAGGGAAGTCACACCGCATGTAACCCCGGAGTTCCGCGGAACACAGTTTGGTAAATGCTGACATAGCGTTATAGCCTTCCTAGCAGTTGCATGGGAAAAGTATGACTGCATTTCACAAAGCCTGCAACGATATAAATCACGACTAATACTGGTAGATTGTATCTGCTGCGAGACTGTATCGCAGTCACAGAGGAGCCAGGCATTTTCTGCACACAGTCGGCAAAACACTTAACAGAATTAAGAACTTGTTGCGACCAGTGGTTATCTATAAAAGATCCTGTACAAGGCAATTCTACGAAGCCCTGTAAATATTTGCAGGGCAGCCAACAGAGATAATAATAATAACTTACCAGTGACAAAAATACCGTGTCTTGTTGACCATGAATAATTACTGTCCGGGGTAGACTAAGCTTGTGTAATGGAGAACTTCACTGTTCGCACAGTCAGTATTAAATTCCGTGTAATAATGATATTATGTCGAGACATAAGGGAGGGTCGTCTAAACTGTAAACTAATATTTTGACATAAGAAAGGGAAGGAAGGCGTCTATAACGCAGTCCAACATGAATTAAAAAAGGCGTCTATAATGCAGTTTAACATCACGACTTAAGAAAGGCGTCTATAATGCAGTCCAATATCATGATTTAGTAAGGGCGTCTATAATGCAGTCCAACATCATGACTGAATAAAGGCGTCTATAATGCAGTCCAACATTATGATTTAATAAGAGTCTATAATGCAGTTCAACGCCACGACTTAAGACAGGCGTCTATAATGCAGTCCAACATCATGACTTAATAAAGGCGTCTATAATGCAGTCAAACATCAAGATTTAATAAGGGCGTCTATAATGCAGTTTAACATCAAGACTTATGAAAGGCGTCTATAATGCAGTCCAACATCATGATTTAGTAAGGGCGTCTATAATGCAGTCCAACATCATGACTGAAAAAATGCGTCTATAATGCAGTCCAATATCATGATTTAATAAGGGCGTCTATAATGCAATCTAACATCATGACTAAAAAAAGGCGCCTGCGTCTATAATGCAGTCTAATCCACAGTTTTACTCAGGTGTTCTGCACGTCTAACAACCTTCACGCCGGACACTGTTCCGGTTTTCAACACGATACTTGGCACATACACTCACGAAAGACGTTCAATAAGTGACGCTCCCTGGGTCACAGTAAGTAAATGAGAAGTTCGTTACAACGTTCAACGTATCTCGTTTTTTCCGCTGAAGTCTCACTACTTTGTATCCATAATCTTCGAACACGTGATGCATTAATCCCATCTTGGCACGGGTTTAAAAATTCCGTCACGGCATAAATACGGCTCTTGCATTTGCAACCGTTCAAGAACAGCCATTTCCACTTCCTCATTATTGTAAAACACGCCAATATATTGGGGGGGGGGGGCAATGCATTCACGTGCTCGAAAATTATGTTGAAAATGATACTTCATTAGAATAAACAAAATACATATAACGTTATAATGAATTGTCATTTAATGTTTATGGTTTAGGAACATTTAGTTATTCATCATCCCTCGTATTTAACTAAGATATGCTCTTATATATTACGGACTCTGAGGGACAGCTTGAAATCACGTTCTAAATGTATATTCTGGTAAATACAGCTACATTTATATTACGATATTAAACCTGACAGAGTAATAGTAGACGCTAAGTGATGTTGCCCTTTTTTCGGCAAAGATGAATGACGCAATACGACCACAGCATACTTCCCCTGCCCCATCCTGCTCCCACTAGTAAATACTTGCTAACGTATACAACGCCAGAACAAAAAGAATTACTTTTCCCAAACGGACTACATGGATTTGTCAGAGACAGAACTCTTTGACAAAACGATGCCGTCATTGCTAACATTATACGGCGTGTGGATGGTCAGTGGTAGATGAATGAAATGTGAGTACGGATCATTGCAGAAATTATACTGACAGTGCAATACCGAAGTACCCGGAGAAACAACCGTCACAAAATTCGTACGGACTGACCTGAGGCGGTGAGAGGCCGGCCATGGAATGATCCTATATGACCATATCATGCATTCTGTGCAGGAAGCCGTTGTTTACTGTCCGACGTCCGAATGCCTCATGCCGAAAGCCACCGAACACATTTCGGTAGTCAGGTCCTATGAGTGAACACTAGATGCTTCCAGGCCGAGTTCAGCTTTGAACACATATCGGTCCACTACAATAATCAGGTTTGCTTTAAATGAATCTTGCACAGAACCTGTCGCTTTCTTCAAAAACGATTAATTGAATATAGAAGTTGTAGTCGACAAAAAATGCACAACTCATTAAAATCTGAACAATTTTTACCGAAGATGTTTTATCCCGTTACAGCGATCATTCAATGAAACACACCGTACAACAATTTCTTACTCTATACTGTGTGGAACCCACAGCTAGACCAGATGCATGGAAGCCCAATTATTATACCTGCCATAAGTTGATCTCACGGCTGGGGGGCATGCAAAGTTGTAAAGGGTGCATTTGTAAATTGTATGTGTTCCAACACAGTAAAAATTTAAATTGTTTCTAGCTGTACACAGCAGTAGCGTTCTTAACAAACTGTGACCGATCGGTTGATCAACTACCTTCGCGTCCTTCACGAAACCGCACGGTTCAATACGGTACCCACAAACGCCCGCCACTAGAACATGTTCTGGGCCAAACATATCAATCCACATTCTGCTTCGTGAAGATACACTTAGTGTCACACTACCAACAGTTCCCAGACCAAACAAGAGTTTACCGAACAAGATGGTACAGCGGTAGCAATCTAGACATGTGTTTGGGGGGTTCCTAGTCCGACTCTCGGTCAGGTCGTTGGCTATCCTAACAAGTTTCTCATGGCATTTCTTAGGCCACTAGTATCTCGATTACTCCACTAACATTTCATTCTAAATCTTTTCCACCGTTCGACGTCACACAACCCCAGCCAAGGGCAATGTAAATCACACAGAGAAAAAAACAAGACACGCCATCATAATTCCTTAATGTTTACTGGCTACAACTTCTAAACTCGTCACGCCATGCTACATGTACCGCCCATTCGATCATGTTACTGTTTGCTTCTATTGGCCATTATCTGGCCGTAATGAGACGAATGTGTATTTACTGCAATTCCATGACGCTGGGTCGTCCAAACGAAATTATTATGCAGCGGGTAAAGAAATTCACAACTCTTAGAAAACACAACAGGTAATTCCTGTGTTCACAAAAGCCTACATTAGGATCTCTTCCGATATACACGAATTTATAGTACAATTCCATAACCTACTTTAGGTGCGTCCGCACAGTCGCCAAAACAGTTTATTAGCTTCGTCGTGTCCGTCCGTCCGTCTGTCCGCATGTAAAAGCGCTGCTCCCACTGGAAGGATTTATGTGAAATTTGATATTGGCGTCTTTTATGAACAGCTGTCACGAAAATACAAATTTGGTTAAAATCGGACAAAAACATCCGGCACTTTACACCAACACCGAAGTATGCTTTTTCAAGCCGGCGACTTTAAATCGCCATTATAGCGCTCTGTTAGAGCGAAGTTACATCAGGCCCTTAAGGTACTCGAGGAGGAGGTACAAACCTTACACAAAGGCTCCACAATCTCACTTTATACCTTACACACATAGCTTATCCTGTTCCGTCTACGTACCATTCATCACTGTAATTTTCCACAACACCTCTGAGTCCACTCAGACTCCTACACAACGGGCATTGAAAGGTCTTCTCTGGGAGTAAGGAAGCCGGAGCGTGAATGTCGCCAATTTACATGAAATTGAGCCGTACACGCACGATCTCACATGCATTTATAAAGTGTCTTCTCTTTAAGCACAAGGAATTCTACGTACCATACCTTTGCCACCAACTGACGCCTAGGTCTCTCACGTCGCAGCAACCGTTACAGTAGCATAACTTAACTGCAGTCTATGAAACAAACAACCTTTCTGCTGGCCCTTAGGTGTAAAACTTTGCACGCCCTTGACTATTTAAAGACACTTTCAAGACAGAAGTAATATAGCAAAGACACAGAAATCAGATCAATGTCCGTGTTCAGTGTTAGTGATCCAGTATGTGAAGAACAGAACTGTCCGAGGTGAGGCTATTAAATAACGACACCAGACTTGAAAAGTTTTGTATTAATAAGAATACTGAATGTACATGTTATTACTTTCAAAGTAATTATCGGAAGCCACACACCGCTTAACAAGATCCTGCCATGTCTCGATGCATCCCCTGTAGTAATTTCGTAGGTGAGTGTTAAGCAACTCTGCCATATTCTCCACTGCAAACTGAAAGTCTCAGTTGCAGTTTTCTTCATTTTCACAAGAAGCTTTAAATATATTAGTTGCTCAGTTTTTACGAAGAATGTTCGCGTCAAATTAAAAAAAAAATAAGTTTACAAAGAATTTATTACTCGACACTATGTGAACTGACGGAGCTCGGTTTGGCAAACTACTAGGAAAGAATTCAGAGGCAACAATTATGTATTTCCTTTGGAGATCAATGATAAACGTACAAGCTGCGAGCGCAGTCCCGTTACTTCATAGCCTGCAGTCTTATTGTTTAAAAGCCACATCTCGCATAACAATAAAGCATAATTCATACTGTTTGATGCTTTCAGCCACACAATTTGCATAGCATCTCGTGACAGTTGCTGCAAACGTTGAAGTGAAACAGACGTGGAAGTAAGATAGTGCAGCCAATTTTAAACGAGTGTCCCAGGATTAGTTCGGACGAATCGAAGAAAACCACAAAAAAATAAAATAAAATAAAATAAAATGCTGCTCACCGAATTTGGATTGGAATTAGGGACTCAGTGAACAATGGGTAGGAGTACCAACAATTCAATAAATAAATTAGAAAGGCATCCCTAAGATCTGAATAAATTGTAAGATATCACTTACCGCAGAAGCATGTAAACGCATTTCTTTTTACGCAAGTGAATAGCGTACAATATTCCTTCTTCACAAACGATCGACTTGTTGACCCATTCCGAGAAGGCAGCACATACATACACATACACACACACACACACACACTCACTCACTCACACACACACACACACACACACACCGTATGTTGTTCAACGAAATGTGAACAGATGGAAATACACACGACACCTAAGGTGGTGGTAATGCACCAACGTATCAGTTGTTAAACTGCAGAATAAATTCGAGGGAGTTGAAAGCTGTATATAACAAATACCTAGGCCATGAACAAATACCACAAGCACCATGACATTGGGGCGGCGCGCTTTGTTATCCCGGTGGATTAGAACCTACTGAACTTAATACGACTATGATTAAAATGAGACAGCTGGAAGCTGACAGTGGCACCGTAGCACACTGTCAAGTGGCGAGATCTGAACCATTTGGCATCAGGGCTCCGCTCTTCTGGGATGTGAAGTGAGGTATGTTTACCAGGTAAACAGCTGCGTAACATCCCAGAAGAGCGATGGCTTCAACTACACAGCGGCGGAAGCCTGAAATCTCGCAATCAGCATCAGTCAGGCTTTCCTTTCGTTACTGTGCGCTCTCGATGCACTAAATGTAAAACCTTACTGCTGAGGAAGGCAGTGTTTGACTTCAGAGCGCAGAACTCAAGTGTCAGACGGGCGTAGGTAAAATTGCCCATATTTTAAGGGACCCAAAGGTTAATTATCCCATTCACACAGTCGCGACGTACATAACATGTCGTAATATGCTGGTTATTGCCGATCCAACTGGACGCGCGGTCTAAAGCGTGGGTCTGTGGCCGCTCGCTTGCTGGGATTGCGGGTTCGAATCCCGCGGTGGGCATGGATGTCTGACTATTGTGAGTGTTGTGTGATGTCAGGTAGAGGTCTCTGCGTCGGGCTGATCACTCGTCCAGAGGAGACATACCGAGCGTGATCGCGAAGCCTCGATAATGAGGAGGCCCTAGCTCACTAGGAGCTGTTGAGCCATTGTAAAAAATGCTGGTTGTTTACAATCACAAGTCAGACTCCTCACACCTCCCAATCTGGTGGACCACCCCATTTTGTTGTCCGCGGCTGTTTATTCAACCTATGCACAACTACAATCCATATCTGGAGGCTGCCGCACACAACAGACGCGCCAAACCGTGCAGACGAAAGACCCACTTCTCTCTTGAACACGAGTTACAAGCTATGGTAATAGCTAATATGATAATAAACAACTAATTTGATCCGAACAAGTGAGCTGACGGGCGGATTGTGTTTTCCACGAGGTCTTCAATTTATATAGTTGGTACAAATAAAACAAAAACATACAACTGAAAACTAAAACAACGCGCAACATCCTGACACCAAGAAAGATTTTTACACATTTTGAACATCTAAAATGCAATTAATGACACTATTTATTGCCTTACCGCGACCATCATTACACATGCGTGACTAAGATGGCAAACAGAACTTCCACTGCGGAGATACGTAATTGGATGAAAAGATGGCGACCGGGGTTCCTTCTTTCGTGGACAGTCGCTTCGTATCGCAAATTCAACGGTGGAGAAATAGAGAGAAAAAAATAATGATGCTATAAAACACAAGAAAATCGAAAGCACAGCAAACAATTAAGAAAACAATAACGCTCTCTACACCTCCATCGAGATTAGAACATTTTAAAATTATTATTTTTAACTTCCTTTCAGAAGCGACTGTTATCATCAGTTGGGTGATGATTTATCTGGTCTACTGTGTTCATCGTTTTCTTTAAGCCAATTAGTAAAAGATGTGGTATTACGTATTATAAAGTAAACACCCATATATCAGCCTGGCATGGGAAGCTACAGAAATTAGAAAGACAACCCGAGATACATATCTTTGGCTTGTATATCCTCCAGCAAGACTCAGGGTACAAGAGAGGCAATTTGTCGGCCCACGGATACTACAGTCGTTGGAAATCAAACGCCCTTAAGCAAGGCTCAACATAATTAAATACCATTCACAGCGTGGCGAATAAGAACTCTCTGCCCCTGTATGGTAAGGACAGCCACTCCTCCGGCCTGTAGTCCGGTAGTCATAAGTTCCCTATTGTGGTACTCTGAGTTACAACTCCGTGAAATCCGGTAAGTGGCGACGGACGTTTCGGGGAAACATACTGCCTCGATCTCGAGTCTAAAACTGTCCCTGTGCAAGGGTTTAAGGAACGAAGGGAAGTAATGTTACAGCTCCATTCATTCTTAGCCATGGTACGAGACAGGAGTGGTCAGCTTCCAGCTACGGGCCGATTTACCTCCGACACCCACTGAGCAGGAGGTTGAGTGGGCCTCAGAGCCGGCCTTCACGTTTTGTAGAAGATAACAATGTTGCTCCTACCGGGAATCGAACCACGATTAAATCGGGTGCACGGCGCTAGTAACAATACCTACTACAGTAACCCGGCTCCCATTTACCAGACTACACGGTTTCATAGCCAAGCATCTTCCCAGCCGTCAAAATTTAAAATCTGCAACAACAAACTATCAGCCTAAAGACAGTACACAAAGTTTAACCGATAATAAAAACAAGAATTTTAGTGCAACGGTCCAGGGTTCTTTTGTACGAAATTACTTAGCTGACGAACAGACTCCCAGACTCCTGCTTTTACTAAGCGTGACAGGTTAATACGGAATTCACGTAAGCCACACCGAGAACGTTGGGCCAATTTTGTAGTATCCCATCACCTACTTCTACAGGCCGATCAATTGACGCTACAAGTGTTAGAGGGAAATAATCGGTGTTCGCCACGAGATGAATATGAAAAGCACAAATACCTTCAGTGGTCAAGAGTAACGTTTTGGTCTATCAAAAAAAAGTGGGGATCTAATTCCGTCGTTGTGTACGTCTGTCTGTCGGCCTCCGCAGAACAGCTCGTCTCCAACTGCACGGATTTCCACTGCATTTGATATTGGAGAATTTTGTTAAATTCTGTAGATCAAATTAAAGTTTGGTGAAAATCGGTCAAAAATGACAGCCACTTTACTTGAAGACCTGCGGGTCAGGATAGCGTAGTCCGTATAGTGACTCGCTACGGGCTGGACGGTCAGGGGATCGAATCCCTGTGGGGGCGAGATTTTCCGCAACCGTCCAGACCGGCCCTGGGGCCCACTCAGCGTCCTACACAATGGGTACCGGGTTTATTTCCCGGGGTTAAAGCGGCCGGGGCATGACGTTGACCACCCATCTCCATCTAGCGCCAAAGATAAAGAAAGAGTAGAGCTATACCTCTACTCCACCTCCAGGCCTTCGCGTCCAGTTCTTGGTTGAAGTTTACTTTAACTTCAAGCCCTACACACATTTATGCTACTTCGCTGTATACGACAGAACTAAGAGAAATGCAATCCACGATCTACATGTAAGTAATATGACGACACGTGGATGTGATATGTATGCTGGGTAATGACGACAACAACACTAGCCAAGGCATAATGTTTAATATTTATTCCGTTATAATCCACTGTAATGCAATGATATGGCGCCACAAAGAGTGATTGTGGTGAGACGTTAATATTCCAGTGACGTAGTATTACTGATGTTACGTCACATTCAAAAGCAATTAACGGATTTTTCTTTCATGGGATTTACACAATGCACAATTCAAATTGCTGCACCAGCAGGTTTAACACTCGACAACTGTACATTCTGTCCACACTGTATTTATGTGTTTTGTTTTTATCTGAGAACAAACAGCGATTTTTGCCCTATATAACGTCAATTGATTGGTTTTTATAACCGAGATGAAGTGTTCACTGTGCGGTACGAATTGGGTCTTTTAAAGAAAGCAGTTTGAGCTTCGTGTTCAAAGGGTTAACAACATTTTCGTAGACATGAAATACCATACCTTAATAGGAGCAATAATACCACACGTAATACACCTACAACTGTCACAACCATAACAAATGTGACCTAAGGTGATCAACTGGTATTACTATTTGAGACGAGTCTAGAAGGCAAATCATTGTTACGTTACACGTACACAGTAGAACTCCACTTATCCGGACGCGGTTATCCGGATCGGTTTGACCCTTCGGGTAAATTTGTCGACAATTCTACAAAACTAACTTGCCTTGAAATTACCGGTTATCGGATCAAGTACAGTGTAGTGTTATGACTTCTAGAACTGCAAATCAGACGTAGTCGAAAGGTTTAGACGCAGGTACACACTGTCAATAGTAACAGCCGAATTTTAAGCTGCAAATATATAGCCTGTTTTCAAAGAAAAATCCTATTATCCGGAATTTCGGCATATCCCAATGGCTGGCCATCCCAGATGAACCGGATAAGTGGAGTTCTACTGAACTTCCTATTCTGTTACATGTTAAAGCAAGAGGCACATACAGTTATCTCCTTCAAACACTGTAAAGATCTTAATTTCCAACAAGTTACTGTGGACAGTACGTCTTTTGAACTTCTCTAACTTCGTACCAGCGGAAACCGCTGGTACGAAGTTAGAGAAGTGCGATGGGTTCAGATGTTGTGTTAGTCCTCCTGCTGCTGCTGTACAGCAGCAGGAGGACTAACACAACATCGCAAACATGTAACGACATGCTACTACAACACCATCATACCAACAAGAGATAAGTAACTTTAGCATGAACTAATAGCTCCCTGAAGATGGTTTAAATGTAAACCGAAACATGTCGGAGA
>Ga0131853_10010339_pt1 | contig 17062 bp, 17 predicted proteins | sample TergutLab28metaG_FD_92764 | JGI IMG/M metagenome (GOLD analysis project Ga0131853, IMG submission 92764) | Labiotermes labralis P1 segment gut microbial communities from Petit-Saut dam, French Guiana - Lab288 P1 (version 2) (version 2) | ecosystem: Host-associated > Arthropoda: Insects >... | reverse complement strand
TGTTCTGGGACTCCCAAGGGCCTATCCTTGAACATTATATGGAGAAAGGTGTCACAGTAACAAGTGTCAACTACTGCAACATGTTAAGAAATGAACTGAGGCCGGCTATCCGCTCAAAACGGACAGGAAGGTTGACACAGGGTGTTCTACTGTTACACGACAATGCACGCCCTCATACGGCACACCTCACCATCAACACCATTCGGCAACTGAATTGGGAAGTTCTCGACCACCCTGCCTACAGCCCAGACCTGGCCCCTTCAGATTTCCATCTGTTTGGACCCCTCAAGAACGCTCTAAAAAGTCGTCGATTTTCAGCTGATGATGAGGTGAAAGAGGCAGTGCATGACTGACTTCACAGTCAACCACAAACTTTCTTTTCCAATGGCATTAAGAATCTTACAGATCGCTGGGCTAAATGTATCGAGAAGAAGGGAGATTATATTGAAAAGTAACGTTGTTCTCATGTCTGTAACATAAATAAAGATTTTTTAAAAAATAAAGTGCAGAAACTTTTTGAAGTAACCTCATATATTGGTAACCCACAGTATACCCTAAAGTTACGCATGGAGGATATGTACAAAACGAACCTTGAATAAAGTCATTCTGTTGTATTTATTAAATCGATGTATTCTATAATTATCAGACCAATACAACAGCATAAATGTTCTGATATTCATGTATTTCTCATATACATGACATGTTTTGGCTGACAGTTTTGGCCATCATCAATAGATATTGTAAAAATATAAGAGGTAAAACTGATAGACTAACATTCTATCAGTTCTACCTTTTATATTTTTATATTATTATCAGAACAGTACAATACAACAAGAGATATTACAAAAATATAAGAGGTAGTACTGAACCTATCAGTTTTATTGCCTTCTATTATTTTTGTAATATCTCCTGATGATGGCCAAAACTGTCAGCAAAAACATGTCGTGTATATGAGAAATAAATGAATGTCAGAATATTTATGCTGTTGTATTGGTCTGATAATTACAGTAAACAGACTATAAAATTAAATGTTGAGGTAGTGACAGCCTGGTGTTAATCAGTATGTAGCTTTAGGAATTGTAAGAACTGAATTCAAATAAATTATAATGCTCATAGGGTGTGACATACCCATTCTGCTCATGGAACATGCAATAACAGTCTGTTGACACACAACTTTTATTAAGCAGCTACATGTTTCAGCTGCACAATACAGTTATCATCACACTTTAAGTATGAGAAAATGTAAAAAGAACATTATACAGCTGTAGCCATACACGTAATTATAATTTTTATTGCCGATTTCGCTCTTACATAAAATGTATGCAAATGTCACACTTGGAAAACACTTTTACAATATATATATTATTTTGAAAAACCATTAATGATTAAGTTATCGAAATTTTAAAAATTTGATTGAAAATTGTGATTAAGTAATGGCATAGTTTGCATACTACCCCAGCATTTTCATGGACAAACGAGAGAAAACCACCTAAAATGGTGTCAATGCAACTAGACTCTGCGCTAAGATTTGAACGCCGAGACTCAAAAAAAAGTACTGACATTCGAATTCATGTGACAAAATCTGACTAGCATGTATTAAAGACACATTTATACATGTATCAGGGCAAACACTCAAGTCTTCTGGATGCTGACTCGGCCTGTTCCTCAAGATGAAGGTAAATACAACCCCCATTAATGTCGCTCTGAGAACGTTAAACCTTGTATCTCTATGTACATTCGTCTCCGCCTGCTTGTAAAAAAAACCTAATTTAATGTAATAAAATCGGGTAGACACAAGAGCAATAATACCTTGCAGAACAGTTCTTTTTTCATCTACTTTCGCAATTAAGTCACCGTTCTGAAGAAGCTTATATCAAAAGAATTAGTTTTAAAATCCTGATGAACGACTGAGTACAAATATGGCCTAATAATTTCAAACTACTTACGTATCCCCCTTACGCTTTGTGGATGGAGTTCGAAAGTTTTACATCGGTTTTTGGAATTAAGACGCATTAAAAAAATGAAGATTCTAATATTCTAACATGGAAACGCTTCCCCAGACGTCGAAAAATCTTTATTACTCGACACGACCTAATTCTGAAAAAAACCCGATTCAAAGCAACGTACTGGCCTGAACTTTCATTAGCAGTTACTCAAAGTTCGAAGGTTATGTTGGTGGATCGTAATTTTCAATGGTACCCCCACGTGTAAGCAGTGAAACTCACCTACACAAACACTGCCATTTCACAGCCCAATCTTCCCGTACCCTCCTGTAACAGCTAAAATACTTACTTCTTCCATTGCACTTAATTGTATTACATACTACAACCGCCACGACAGACGCTAAACAGGACACACACTTAAGCCAACGGTAAATCAGGGAAGAGAAGGTAAATATTATTTGTTGGTAGCAATATTCAATGGTAGTGGCTCATCCGTGGCGTAAACCACGGCATCCACACCATAGTTGGCGTACACATGCCAAACATTTTTGTAGTCAGTGAAATTTATTTATTTGTATTTATTTATTTATTTATTTGAAATACATCCCATGGATCCTTATCCGACAAGCCTTAGGATATAGACACTCTCAACAGATCATGAGCATAAACGTGTTACGTAACTTACACCATGAAGCAGGGTCCTTCTTGACAAGCTAACCAGTTTGCAGCTAGTCAAAAAATTCCCCGCATTTTATGGAACCCGAAGGTTTATTACCACAATCACAAGTTCCCGCCACCTGTCCCTATCCTCAGCCAGTTTAATCCAATCCATAACCCCAAATCCCACTTCAGATCCATCTTAATATTATCCTCCCTTCTACACCTGGGTCTCCCCAGCGGTCTCCTTCCCCTCAGGCTTCCCCCCAAAACCCTGTACACGCCCCTCCCCTCCAACAAACGCGCTATATGCCCCACCCATCTCATTCTTCTCGATTTTATCACCCGCACAATATTGAGTGTGGTGTATAATCATTAGGCTCTTCATTATGTAGTTTCCTCCACTCCCCTGTTACCTCGTCCCTCTTAGGCCCAAATATTCTTCTCAATACCCTCAGCCTACTATCCTTCCTCATTGTCAGCGATCAAGTTTCACATCCATACAAAACAACAGGCAAAATTATAGTTCTGTATATCTTAATCTTTAAATTTTTTGATAGTAAACTGGATGACAAAAGATTCTGCACCGAATGATAGCAAGCATTCCCTCACTTCAATCTGCTCTTAATTTCTTCCCGAATAGAATTTTGATTTGTTAAAGTTGTTCCCAAATATTTGAACTCTTCCACCCTTTCAAAGGAACTATTTTCAGTCTTCATACTGTGACTTCGTACTGCTTTCTGATCTCGAGACATGACCATGTACTTAGTTTTATCAGCATTTACTTCTAGTCCAGTCTGCTTACTAGCCACTACCAAAGCTTTTCTGTTTTCTTTTATAGTACACACGCTACCTCCCAATACATTAACATCATCGACATAAACCAGAATATTAATTTCAAGCCATCTTGGATTACCTGAACCTTCCTAATGGCATACTCTAAAGCAAAGTTGAAAAGCAAGGGCGACAGAGCATCTCCTTGTTTCAAACCATTCCTAACAGGAAACTAGTCAGACAAATTCTTGCCTTCCCGGACCCTGCTATACGTTTCAGTCAGACACATTCTTATTAGCTTTACCATTTTCATGGGAATACCAATCTCAATGAGAATATTATATAAGACCTCCCTCCTAACTGAATCATAAGCTTTCTAGTCTATAAATAGTTGATGCACTGCTTTATTGTACTCCCACTTTTTCTCAAGTATTTGACAAATGCAGAATAAATAATTAGTTGAAGTTTTGTGTCGAAATCCACACTGATGATCCACAATAATAGCCTCCGCATACGGAGCTAACCTTCAGAGCAGGATGTTGGATAAAATTTTGTACGTAGTTGGCAAAAGTGATATGCCCCCATCATTACTACAATCTGTTTTATCACCCTTCTTATGGATAGGTACTATGATCGACTCCTTCCACACCTCAGGCAATTCCTCCTTATTCCAAATAGAAAGAGTAAGTTTATAAATCTCACAGGGAAGTGTTCTACCCCCTGCTTTAATCAATTCTGCTTGTACTTGATCAATACCTGGTGATTTGTGACTTTTTAGGTTTTGTGTTACATAACACACACACACATCAAATGAAACTATAATAAAATTCATAACTTAATATTAATAAATAAGTTCGTAAGTTATGTCATAACTAAATTCAGGGAATAGGGTCCTTCCTGAGAAGCTAACTATTCTTCAGTTAGTTAAAAAACTGGCCGCATTTTATGTAACCCGAAGGTTCATCAGCGCAGACACAAGAGCCCGCCAGATGTCCCGTCCTGTGCCAGACCAATTCAACCCATACCTCAATCCCACCACTTGAATATTAATTTAAATATTATCCTCCAACCAATGCCTGGGTCTTCCAAGTGGTATCCTTCCCTCAGATATCCCCACCAAATTTCTGTATGCGTCTCTCCTGTCACCCTACGTGCCACATGCTCTGCCCATCCCATTCTTCTTCAGTGGATCACCTGATATTTGGCAAGGGGTACAGAATTGTGTTATATAACCACTGTATTTATTGTAGTTTTGTTGCACTGTGCTCCACCAGATTTCGAAACTTTTGTGCCATTATCAAGGGCTGTCTTACCCTTCTAATTAGACTGACTTTCCTACGTTTTCTGATGGCATACGATAGCGCTTTTGTAATGTATGCAGTCAGATACGCTGACATGTCAAAAAAGTTACAAGGTTCTACCAGCTGACAATATGACACCAGTAAGTGCCAGTAATTTCAACAGAAAAATTGGTAAAGAAACTCATTAGAAAACTAAAGAAGCTCCTGGCCGTGAACTAAAAGGTTCGAATCGTGTAGCGTGTAGTCTAACAAAACTACGATGAAAGCAGTGGTTGTACCAGAATGTGTGTGCCTTTCTTAGCGACGTCTACTCTAATCTGTAACTTAACCCACCATAAAAATTACAAATAATGCCGTATAAGTGGTGCATCATTTCCCTGAATGCAAGATGTTTACGTGCATTTATGTTGGTCCCCTTAAACTTAAGGTGCGCTAAAGGATGTACCGAGAAATGTATGCTTGCAAGCAAGAGAATTAGAAATGACTCTGAATTTTGCTTACATTGAACCACAGAGTATTGTTGGTGGTAGTAGCACGTGGGAGTTGGAGATTTTGGTTGATTATAGTTGACGTTTCCATATTTCTGGAATATGACCCAGCATGCTTCTTCTTAGGCAGTTTGGCCGTTCAACGTGCGACCTCTACGTTGTTTCGAACTCATTGCCCCAGCGTCATATCCCACAACTGCAACTTAGTTCCATGTCCGAAATATTATGAACGTTAAATGTCCTTCGACAGGATCGGCAAAAGATAACCACACATCGCTCTTTGCAAGATTTATTTCCACGAGTGATGATATTGAGGATCAAGTCCAGGTCCGAGGCTTTTGTTTATGTTTTGCAACATGATACGTTTTTACGGACAGGAGTTGTTAGCACCCCGCCCAACCCTCACTATGGAGCACCACCCCAAGTCTGCTGTCCGCAATCACTTATTCAATATGTTCGCAGGTACCCACCATATTTGAGGCTGTTCCTCCATCCGCAACCTGAGGACACACCATGCCGTGGTGACAGGGCCCACTTATTGTGATCATAACGTTGAGGACTCAGGATAGGGACAGGTGGTGGGCACTTGTGAATGCAGTTATGAACCTTTGGGTTCCATACAATGTGGAGAATTTCTTGACTAGCTGGGGGTTCCATACAATGCAGAGAATTTCTTGACTAGCTGAGAACCGGTTACCTACTCAATAAGGACTCTGCTCCATGTAGTAAGTAAGTTGACAGCGGGGATTCTGGCCTTCAGGGTTAATACTTGCAGGCATTTCGCAGCAATAACCCTGCTACATGGCACCACAACTGTGAGAGCCAAAATCATCAAATGTTTTTCTTCAGTTTCTTCATTATGGAAAACTATTACAAATTGTAAAGAGTTTGTATTTTGTCTTGTGGAATGAGCTGTTTTTCATACAATCCACATCCGATTTAAGATTCATATATGATATGGTGGAATACGATGACCCGGTAAAAACCAATATCAACTTAAAGAGACAAAATTTCATCCAGATCTGTTGTGTGTAATTTCAGAAATGTTACTGTAGATATTCTAACACAATTGTTCTATAGTGTTTCAGCTGCACTCATACTTCCAAGACCTTGTGTGGTTGTGAGTTTTGATGTGATTGAAGGATAAAAAGTCACTACCACACAATCAGTTTACTTACACAGATACAGGATACTATAATTGAAATTGAATAACATGCACATATGCTGTTATGTAATACTCTTCTAAGCCCTCCTGTAGCAGTAAATAAGCAGTATTAAATAGTAATAAACAGTAACTACACCTACACTGTATCCAATACAGCACGAGTCATGTCATTCTGTCTAAATTCATCACCACTAAAATACATGTTTGAAGTTAATGGTACAATAATTCCATAGATTTTTGTATGAAAGCATGCTAATAATTATTTATTTTGGAGTTTGCTAAAGTTAATCCATGGCATGGAGGCATTATCTAATGTCCACGTAATTGATCTTCCACAAGTTTTAAAAACCCATTTTGTGAAATGTATGTCAGATGATTCTAACTGAATGGAAAAATGTTGGATATTTTTAACAAAACGTTTAATCACAAACCACAGTAGGTTTTTGGAGAATCTCAATTAATACATCTAATGACATGATCATTAAAAGTAGATATGTTCAAATTGTCATTCTGACATTAAAAGCACTAAGTACAGGCTGCATTTCTACACAGAATCAGTATGAAAAAACATCACAAATATGGTTCATGAAAACGTTTCAAATTAAAATTAAGTTGAGGTCATATGTGTTCTCTATGTCAGCAGTTCATTATAGCAGCTTCGTTATCCAGATATGCAGCCTGCATAAATATGAGACCAGCCGAACACTTTAATGAAGTGAAGGGTTTTGTTAGACAAAATTCACAAAACAGGGAACCTCTGTACATTGCCATATACCACTATGTCATGCTGACATTACATTCGTTTGTATGCATGATTAACAAGTGGTGGCATACCACTGCTCACAAGAGGAAAAGCTCAGGGGTAGCAGTAGCTATGATTGTGCAGACAGATAAACATTTCAGTCTTCTAGCATGATGCCACATACACTGGTATATAAACTTACCAACGTTTACAAGGAGCCAGGGCAGTTCAAGAGCAAGCAGTACCCAAAAAATGGGGCTTATATGAAGAAAGCTAGAATATGCAGTTGGAGTAGAAGAACAGTGGTAGTTGTGCAGCACTACTTGAAACACATCTACTGAACTACATGGTGTCACATCCCCAAGGAGCAGTATCTTTAAGTCTGGTGATGATTTAATATTGAAACAGAAACTAATCCAGGATTATCTGAAATCAGTACTGCCAACAGAAAGCACAACTTCAGCACACCCAGTGGATGACATGTAATAAGAACACATACTATGACAATACCAAAGATGGGAAACAGGTGGCAGCACATATTAAAATATAACAAAGTGGAAGCAAGAACAGACTTTCCTAATACATTTTATCCCTCTACCTTCTTTATCTTGCCTTCATATACCACTTCATATCACTACACCCACACTGCAAAAACACTGCTGAAACTGATGAACCCCTAAAGAACTGAACCATAAATCCTGAAATATGTAAGCAGAAATCATAATCATTGAACCACAAGACTGATGCTAACAAGTATGCTCACTACCTGATACATGAACAATGGTGCCTATGTCATCATACACTAACAAACATCACAACAAATCACTCCTGTTGGTAATATGTTACTTACACACTAATGTACTACTAACAGAACCCACAGGTATAATATTCAGTGTAAGCTATTATATTTCAAATATATTTTATTAACCTACATGTATTCCCCCAAAAAAAGCATGTAATCATAATGTCATGCTGACTGTGACTGTGGCACACTCTATGAAGGCAACGGTTCAAAATAATACACAAAAAATGATGAGTTACGAATGATTATACATGATAAAAAGATACCAGAAGCAACTAAGATATACTGCATATCCCGAAGGGATTACTTCAACAAAGTCTTGTAAGACAACATGGAATTCCAATTAAGCTGTTCATCTATCGATTTACAGGAAAGCAATACCATTCCTCCCCGACAGAAAATCAGCCTGCTCAGAGGCTTAGATGGCAGCCCCATCACTGAGATCAGGTGCTGTAGGCTAATAATCTGCACACCTTAAACACTACTAATAAAGAAACTGAAATGAAGAGTAAACGGCCTAATATGAGAGGTGACCTCTTTGGCATGAAATGAAAAAACAAGAATAGGGTTTTGGAATGTAAGGACAATGAGAGAGTAGGGCAAATTAAAGCAAGAAGAGAAAGAAATGACAAGCTGTAAGTTGGATATTATGGGTCTGAGTGAAACATGGTGGAAAGAGAACGGTGAGATAAAAACACAAAATGGAAACTTCCTGATATTCTCAGGGGTTGGTGAAGATACAGAGCAAGAAGTGGAGTGGGCTTCCTAATGAACAAAGAAGCCTGAAGAAGCTTAATGGAATGGTCACCAATTTCGGAAAGGATAATATTAGCACGTTTTAAAACAAAAATCTGCAGTTTAATAATTATCCAACGTTATGCCCCAACAGAAATGACAGACAAGGATATGAAAGAAAAATTCTACCAGCAACTGCATGAAACAATAACCACAGTTCAAAAAAGGGATGTAATCATAGTGATGGGGGATATGAATGCCAAAATTGGATCAAACAATGAAGATTTGGAACATGTCATGGGTAGACATGGAATTGGAAACATGAATGAAAATGGTGAACTATTTAGTGAGCTATGTGTTAGCTGTGACTTGATTATAGGAGGAACAGTATTTCCTCATAAAACATGTCATAAAGTGTCATGGGTCTCCCCAATAATATAACGGGAAATCAAACTGACCTTATAGCAATTAGTAAAAGATTTAGAAGGTCTCTATTAGATGTGAGAAACAAAAGAGGAGCTGATATAGGCAGTGACCACCATCACATGATTGCAAACTTTAGGTTTAAAACATTAGCTGCAAGAAAGAAGATTGAAACAAGAAGAAAGAAATATAATGTACAACAATTTCAAATGCCAAGTGTAAGGGAAGAATTTAAATTGGAACTGAAAATAGATTCTCAGTATTGTCCACCCAGAACAAAGATACAGACACTGAAGAATGCTGGAAGGCAATAAAAAATGTACATATTGAAACAAGTGAGAAAACACTGGGTTTTAGAGAAAATCAACAAAAGGAATGGATCTCTAAGGAGACATGGAAAGAAATAGAAAGAAGAATATTGGCAAAAGAAAATGTAAATAGGAGCAAAAGGAGACAACAGAAAATTAGTACATAAACATGGTATTCAGAAATTAATAAGAGAGTAAAGAGAAGCACTGGGAAAGACAAGAGAAACTGGATAAATGAACAAGCAAAAATTGCAGAAGAAGAAGAAAAGAAAGGAGACATAAGGGAGCTTCATAGTATTACAAGAAAGCTGTCTCAAAGAAAATTTGGGATGAACAGACCAGTGAAAACTAAACCAAGAATGATCTTAACGACACAAGAAGAACAACTGAAGAGGCGGGAAGAATATTTTTCTGAAATATTTAACAAAGATGATAACAGCGTAGGAAGTAAGCAAGAAATGAGAAACATAGAAGAAGATAATAGTGAAAATGGTGAAGTAAACTTGGACCTTCCTACAAAAACTGAAATACAGTTAGCCTTGTCACAGTTAAAGAATGGAAAAGCAGCAGGTTTAGATAATGTATATCCGGAAGTACTAAACATTAACCATGATATAACTGCAGAAGTTCTGTGTCCTCTACTGGAGAAAATATGGAAGGAGGAAAAGATCCCTGAGGATTGGGAAGAAGGAGTGATTATCAAGATACTGAAGAAAGGAGACTTATCAAATTGTAATAACTGGAGAGGAGTTACCCTTCTAAGTATGCCAAGCAAAATTCTGACTAGAATCATCTTAAACAGAACACAAAATACAGCGGAACAACACCTCCAAAAAGAACAAGCTGGATTCCGCAAACACCGAAGTTGTGATGATTTAATAAACACTTTAAGGAGAATTCTAGAACAAAGTATAGAATGGCAGGCCATTCTATATGTGACCTTTATAGATTCTGAAAAGGCATTTGACTCTGTGAAGAGAGAAATAAAGTGGCTCACGCTACAGGAGTATTGTATACCAAGGAAGATTATCCAAATAATTAAAATATTGTATGATGGATATAAGTGCAAAATTTCCCACGAAGGAAAGCTCTCAGACTTTATATGAGGCCAGAAATGGTGTAGGGCAAGGATGTATTCTACACCAAACCCTTTTTCTGCTGATATTAGACAGAGTCATGAAAAGAGTGAAAGGTTTAAGGAAAAGCGGAATACAGTGGAGTAAGAAGGAAAGACTGGAAGATCTGGACTATGTGGATGATATTTGTCTGTTAGCCCAGAGATTTTGAGAAATGGAAGAAAAGCTAAAAAGGCTAAAAGACGCAGAATTAGTTGGTTTGCATATTAACATAAACAAGACTAAGGGCATGAGAGTTAATACATCTACACGTAATATGCAAAAATTTAGGTTAGAGGAAACGGAAATTGAAGAAGTTGGATCCTCCATATACGAAGGAAGTGTGGTGTCAGAAAGCAGAGGAAGAGAGGAAGATGTAGCAAGTAGAATCAAGAAAGCAAATGGTGTATTTGTTCAGCTGTATCCTGTGCGGAGAAATCTCAACATTTCAAATGAAGTTAAAATACGAATATTCAATACAAATGTACAATCAGTATAATTACATGCTTGTGAAACTTGGAAAACTACCAACCAGATAACAAGAAGACTACAGATATTTGTATATAAATGCTTAAGACAAATAATGAATATAAAATGGACTGATAAGATTACAAACGAAGAACTTTGGAGAATCAAGAAGAAAATGGAATTGGATTGGACACACATTATGTAAAGAAACAGGAGCAATAGAGAAAACAGCAATAGATTGGAATCCTCAGGGATAAAGAAGGAGAGGTAGGCCAAAAAGAACGTGGCGAAGGACAACAGAGTATAAGATAAGAAGCACAAGAAGATCATGGAACAAGGTCACGGGGATAGCTGAAGACCACAATGCCTGTAAGCTCTTTATGGATGCCCTATGCTACACAAGGAGTAAAAAGGTCTGATGATGATGAATACCATTCCTACAAGACATGCCGCCAATAAAAAATGAAAGGCCCCAAATGTGACAACACAAAGATATGCAAAACAGACAAAATCAGTGACAAATATGAGTGATGGTGTGGTAAAATCACTGAAAAGATACATTATCCTGCTCAAACAAAACTGATGACATTGTAATTAAATCAACCATGTACACAAATTATTTAACTTCATTCACACATCTTTCCCTTGATATTCTTGATGAAGAATGCTCCCACCCAATGGTACACTATTCTATAATCTTCATTGACAAAACCACTACAGCGAACACCAGCACCTTAGAATCTACCTGGAAACATCTGAAAGCATCACTTTACACATAAAACAGAAAGACAACCTACACCCTGTACCTAGCAAAATATGTTCCCAAAGAGATGCAAGGCAGAAAATGCAGCTCCATTTTCAAGATCATACACACTATGAGAAACAAACTGGTGCCCATCAGTCCAGAATGAAGAACATGAAAACCAAAATTAGTAAATTACTGTTATAAACATATGTGATGAGAGAAGTAATTAAGGTCTGAAATAAAGAATAAACACTGTTGCCAACTGTGATGACAAAAAAAAACCACAGGTAATCCTGAAGAAGAGCCATGAACTATTCTAAACCATAAACACTATAAAAAGAAATACTGTAATATATTTATAATGTCATCTTTCATTTTGCTCCAAAATACAACATTAAATTTAATTTTATCCCATATGAGAAATAAATTATCATTTTATGTATGTTACAGTATGATAATTTTTATAAGTATCATAACATCATCTATGATTTTCACACTGTTTTACTACACATCTACTTTGCAGTCGGCTGCTTCTTCGGCTTCAAGCTGAAGTACAAGATGAGCAGGCCTAGGGAAGCATATGTAGCTTTTGCCACCTAGACATATAAAAAATATGTCTTACACAGAAAGACAAACAGAAAAACATATACAAATGCAAGGATTTTGTGTAACTTCATCTGCAGAAATAGCATATTAATTTTGGGTAGCAGTTTTCTTAGCAAACCTTTACATCACATTTGTCAGTACTACATGCCTATGAGTTTCTAACAGTTATTCATTTTTTCACAATGTCAGTGACATCTTCATAAATTCATGTCAGCTGAAACTAAGAATGTATGCATGACTACCAGAATATGCAAGGACAAATGCATGTACCAACAGATAAAACATCAACACACAACAATGTCCAGGAGTTGGGAAAGTGCCACTGTCACAAGTGTGTGACAAGAAATGAAGTTCACTGTTAAACAATTGCTTATCTAAGTACATATATGTGAAACAGCACTTACGGAATTAACTTACTCATGGAACACAGTCCTAAGTGAGAAGCTAACAGCTCCTCAACTAGTCAAGAAATTCCACACATCTTACTGAACCTGAAGGTTCATTACCATGTTCACAACAGCCTGCCACTTGTCCATATTCTGAGCTAGGTGAATGCAGTCCATGTCCTCCCATCCGGTTACTTCATTATCCATTTTAACATATCCTCATAACTACACCTAGGTCTTACAAGAAGTCTACCACCCTAGATCTCCCACCTCCCCACTTCCCCATACATGCCACATGCCCCACCCAAATAACCTCATGAGGAGTACAGATCATGAAGCTTCTCATTATGTAACTCTCTCCAGTCCTCTGTTACTTCCTCTCTCTTAGTTCCAAGTACAGTGAAACATGTCTGTGTTGGCCACCTCTGGGTCAATCAAAGCCGTGCAACTTATGGAAACCACGTGGCACTATGAAAATGGAACTGTACAATGATTGGTTGTGTAAATGTATAGTTCAAGAGTGCAGAAACTTGTGTCCAGAAGGAAAGCAGGTACAAACCTTGCCAATATATAGGGACTTCAAGAATACTAATGTGTCAGTTGCCACCAGAAAATCCCAATCTGTTGCCCATACTTGTGCAAAAAGGATGGAGATGGATTGGAAAACAGGTAGTTATGCTAATAACTGAAAACAAAAAAACATTACTGCCCTTTAGGTTGACCAACAGGAGGTTGAACTTACGCACAAAGCACAGCACAAAATGTGAAACAGTGGTGAAGATTCAAGATATATAGGTGGTCAACTTGTGGAGTAAAGACCATGTAAACAATCAAAAGAATTTGCTGGTTCCTCAAAGTGTAGCCAACTCTCACAAGTGGCTGACTTAATAGGGTGGCCAATTTCATGGGTTTTACTGTACTTTTCTCAGTACCCTATTCTTAGGCACTTCCACCCTACACTCTTCCTCAACATGAGATACCAAATTTCACACACATATAAAATAGGTGAATCACTTACACAATTACAAAAATGTAAAAAGGCATAAAGTTGTCCCTGTGCATGCTGTCATGCCATATAGTGGTACAGAAGATGCAGCCCACCAATTCTTAACCCTGCTTCTGTGTGGAAGTGAATGCTCAGCCTCATATTCCACCCATTTCACACCCAGTGCAGGTGCCCCCATTATCCACTGACTAGGACAATGGGTGAGCCCCAGAGCTAGTATGGATACTCTGGATAAGAGAAAAGTCTCTGGGCCATGCTGCATTAATCCAAGCTGCAGCCTATTCACAATACTGACTACACAACCCCAGCTCCACGAATTACAAGCTTACCAAAGCCAAACTGACCAGAAATAAAGACCTGCAACTAGCTTCACGGAACAGAGTATTTTAACAGCTAACATACGCTGAACTGCACATTTTGTGACACGCTAACTAGGGCAGCCTTCAGGGTGATGTGCCATTTGGAACATCATTTCTTGCTGCCTATCCATCAGTGCTTATTCAATACATTCCGAGATGTTATCCACATTTGTGGACTGTCTTCTATACCAACCAGATGAATATACCCTAACCTGACCTAACTATGCTTAAATACCGAAACCACAACCAGAACAATTACCACACTGTAAAAAAAAAATGCACACAATTTCTTAGCATTACAATAATGATACAATATGTCAACACGTACATCATTCAGGCCAGTGATTTATTGTAATATTACTTTAATTCTAACATACTGTGTGCATCTGTTGGTTCACACTGTGGTATTTGAATCATAAAGAATGGAATGGCAAATGCAAAACTCACATCTGGAACATCAGTCCAGGATTATGCAAGCGGTGCTCAGTTTGTAACATTCGGTAGGCCATCAATCTTAAATCAAAACTTATTACAATCCCACTTAAGTATCATTATTTTTCAACACAATCCCCCAAGTATGTTTCTGCATCTGTCCTGTACATGGAAAAGGCTTTAATCAACAGCCCAATTTCTACAACAACAAAATGTTTATACTTTCATGAAGATAGGGTTTATGTTGGAAAATAATGATACTTCTGTGGAATCAACATGCTACATTTCATATCATAATAACCTGCAATTTAGCTGTTATGACCTAGGGAACCTTCCTTATTGAGTATCCTTCCCACAAACACATCACAGTTTCTTTACTACTGTGTGCATCACTGAAGGCTACTCATTTTTGTTTGATAGCAGATGGGTGGATGGTGTTAACAGCTGACAGGTAACCCAAATGGTAAAGCTAATCTGGTGCCAGAAATGTCACGACAGCATATGTGATGTGCACTTTTCTCCAACTTCATATCCCACACTACTTTACCATGATTTCTTTTAGGTATAACCCTGGTCATCAAAAGCACCAGCCAAATTATATTCAGCATGACACATTTGAAAACAATTCTTGTAATGAGCGATGAGTATTCACACAATCAAAAATGTATTACACTTACATTAGCTCGGCCAGTAGAAGTAGTTGAATTAAAATATTTAGAAAGACCCTTGAACTGAGATTCGTCTACATGTGAAGCTCCTGCCATTATCTGAAATGAAAATATGCCACTGCAATACAATTTAGTAAAATATAAATCTGAGATCTGCTTATTGCTACAGCAATATGAGCTTGTTTTCTGGCTACCACCCTTAAACAAAACCGAAAGGCAATGCAGGTTTATGAAGACTGCTGAGATTATAGAATTTAGTCAGTGATGTTTCATACAATTTTTAGGTGTAGCAACTGTATCATAAACTTGAAATTCAGTGACACATAAACATAGTCGCCAAACAGAACATTCCCCATTAACTTCTAGTTACTCGCCGCTCATACCTCACAATTACTTTAATGTCTACGTTCTCTTTTTATTTTTTTACATAAAAAAATTAATACAGGGAGTTTTATAGTAACATCCAGCATTCATGTTTAGACTTCACAGTGCGAAAGGCAATGATACCCCGGAAATAATTACTGATGAACGACTATTAATAGTAGTTGCAAATGTAATTACACAACATTTGCAACCTCCTTTTAATCTTAGTGAACACAGCAAATTTTGAAAGACAGACACACTTTGGAAGTGAAATCAGAAGCTCTGACTGTCCTACCACGCGTGTAAGCATTTTGACTGATCAACAAAATTTCTTCTACACGTTTCGTCTGTAGTTCACGATAACCTCAGCCCCTGTTACACCATTGATAATATTAACTCCAACTTACAGGGTATAAGGACTTTAAAAATTACTGTCACTACATTTAAAGGCACATAAACTGTTTCCAAAATCCTCATAATAAACTTAACTGTCTGAACAAAATCCCACCTACTTCTAGATTTCCTAGAACTTCTTTTCGTACGAGCTGAATTCGGACTTCTAGTAGCACGGGTGCAGACGACAAGAAGAGGAAGTGACGATAACTTCCTGTTGTGATTAAGTAACTTCACTCAATATCCGAGACAATCTATTTCACTTTCCGAATTCTTGTCTAAGTTTGTTATTTTTTAATAGAAACATGCCTTATTAAATGCTGGAGAATTCTGATTCGAAAGCTGGGGAGAAGGCATATAAAAGGAACATCATACTCTAAGATTTCTCTATGTCTATGTATGACATCATCAGAAGCTCAGTACTCTTCTACTTTTCTAAAATTCGTCATACTTTGCGCGAGTGTCGTAACCATCCCGATGAAACTTCGATGGTCCTTTGGAAATAGGGGCTCGTAGCGCTACAAGTTGCTGGGACTGAATTACACGTTGTAGGAGGTTTGGCTCAGTGGTTGTGTGTTTCGGACCATAGATGGCAGAGAAAGTCACTTCTGCATGTAGTGGCATCGCATGCGTGTCACGTAAAGATAGTGTGAGTCGTGCACGATAAGGATGGCCCAGCAGCTTGAAGCACTGTAACTTCTCGTTTCTATGGGGTTACCAATCTATACTATGTAGTAATCTGTGGTCGTAACTGCATTTGTCCGTGGTAACCATCATCATCCGTTGCGATTTAGGCTATGACAAACCTGTTTCGGTCTCGTCTAGCAGTCTTTTTAAACGTCTTCCAAGTCGTCTTTGTCCATTTGGTGTATAGCATTTTTGGCATCCTGTTACTGATGATTCTTCTTACGTGTTCTAGCCATTTTAATTTGTATTTACGTAGTTATTTGTCAACTGTTTCTACTTTCAACTCTTCAAAATTCATTCATTCTGTAGCATCCAGGGGGTCTTTGCAGCCCGCTGGCCACGAGTTACGCCCCCCCCCCCCCCCCCCCCCCCCCCCCCCCCGCCCCGGGCCCCCCCCTCCCCCACCCTCTTCCACCCACCCCACCCCCCCCCCCCCCCCCGTGGGCCTCCCCCTGCGGGAGGACCAGCCCACGGCCGGGCCGCCCCCCTCCCACCA
>Ga0131853_10010338_pt1 | contig 17063 bp, 6 predicted proteins | sample TergutLab28metaG_FD_92764 | JGI IMG/M metagenome (GOLD analysis project Ga0131853, IMG submission 92764) | Labiotermes labralis P1 segment gut microbial communities from Petit-Saut dam, French Guiana - Lab288 P1 (version 2) (version 2) | ecosystem: Host-associated > Arthropoda: Insects >... | reverse complement strand
TGGTAGTATTATGTCTAACTTTTATTCCATGGAGCTTTGAGTCGAGTTTAATGAGAAGCGGATTTATGCACAATGCAAAAAGTATCATACTAAGTGGACATCCTTGTACGCCGCTTGCTATTTTAATTGGAGTGGATGTGTGCTCATTTAGTGTCAAGCTTGAAGTGGTATCGGCGTAGATGGTTTTCAGTCGTTCACAGAAGGTATCACATACACCGTATTCTCTCAGAATATTAAACAGATAGGTGTGTGATGTATTATCAAAAGCATCTTTGAAGTCGATCGATAGTAGGCATATCGGTTTTTGTGTATCTTCAGCCTACGCTATAATAACACGTATTGTGGCGGCCGCTTCGTAGATAGTTTTATCATTTCTCCCACAATATTGATTATGGTGCAGTACTTCTTCCATTCTTATGCGTAGGCGGTTAGCTATGATCCTAGTGAGTATTTTATAATCCCTATTATGGATCGTGAGGGACCTGTAGTTCTTCGAGTGAGCTGGAAAACATATTTTTGGTAGACATATTATGTAGCCGTGTTTTTGCGCGTCAGACGTTCTTCTTTCCAAGTACATGATGTTTATGATGTCGAGCAGTTCATTCTTGATGATATCCCAAATTTTCTTGTAAAATTCATGACATATTCCATCAGGGCCTGGAGCTTTGTTTCGTTTCCCTTTTCTCACTGCGTCGTGTAGTTCATCCATAGTGATGGGGAGGTCGAGTTCTTCTTTCGCTTCTCTTACGATTGTGGGTATGCTACAAGATATCAGCTTTTTGTAACTACATATGTCGCTCTGGATATTTCAGTATTTTAAGTCACGGTATTCCTTAAATATACGCAGTATAGATTCGTGGTCAGTTTGAAATTGTCCTTGATGGTCAATTATGCTTGTAACCATACGTGCTTTTTAGCGCTTCCGTGACCGTATATAGTGGTAAGTGGTAATGCTTTCATTTGGAACGGCATCAGTATCGTCTGTATCCAGCAATATCCCTCTCATATTTTCGCATTGGAGACGTAATATTTTCGCTTTTAGACGTTGTATCGCGATAGCGAGATTCTGTGATGTGGTGGTTGATTGTAGAGCGTGGTAAATTGCTGTATAGTAGAATTCTTCCATGTCCTTTCTGTCTCTATTTCTCGAAGCTCCCTCTCGGAAAGTTTGTCGTATTCGTTGTTTTACATTACGATTCCACCAAAGTACTGCGTTAGGGTAGTATTTCATGTTTCGTTTACATTTGCTTCATAATATCATTAAACTGTCACAAAAGGTTTTGTCGTCCATGAGGAATATGTTCATTTTCCACAGTCGTCTTTTCCTCAAATTCGTCTGATGTATGTCAATCGTATTGCTGCAGCAAGATAGTCAGTTAATGGGGCTATGATAGTCGCAGCCCCTTGTTTTCGTGTCTTTAGTTGGTCTGTTAAATATATCCTGTCGATTCTTGTGGCACCATTGTTCGTGTAGTGGGTGTACTGAAGTTGCTTTGATGTCTGTTCCCACGCGTCATGTAGGGCAAATCCTGCTATTGTGGCGGATAATGCTTTATTAGGTTAGGCACTTCGGTACAGTCTGCAGGAGAAAGTACACAATTAAAATCGCCTGCAAGTAGTATTTCTCTTGGGCCTGTTGGGAGTAAATACGCAAGTTCGGTGGTAAAGAAGTGTTACCGTTCATGTTTCTTTTCAGCCCCCGATGGAGCGTATACATTTATTAACCAAGTGTCTTCGAATAGTCCAGCTATCCCTCGGTCTGGCGGTAGTTTTTTAATGTTATTAACAGAAATCCCTTCCTTCATGAGGATTGCTGTACCACGTATTTCGGTGCCTTCATTTATGTGTGCGCTGTAGCCGTATATGTTGGAGAGGTCGTTATTTGCTACTTCTTGAAGGAGAGCAATGTCTATGTCCTGTCTTAGTAAGAAATTTGTAAGCATTTGTATCTTCATTGGTTAAGAGATCGCGTTAATGTTTAGAATAGCGATTTTATATGTATAGTTCGTGTGTGTATCTTGTTTTGAGATTCTGGGGTCATGGGGTTATAGTTGTTAGGATTGGTTGGGCGGTTTTTGTCTTGACTGACTTCTTGTTCTTTCACGTGCTGGTATGGGATCTCTGTCAACCTTGATTTTTTTTAAGCGTTTGGGACTTGACATTTGGGTTTGTGGATATTTCATGTTCTCCATCGTACTATCTTCACTCTCTTTTTCATCTTGTATGTCGCTCTTTTTCAGCTTTGATTTATCTCGTTTTGTTCCGTGTTCCTCTTGATCTTGTTCGGCATCTATGTCAGTATTGATGAGGTCGTCCCATTTGTTTACGCATGGAGTTTCGTTTTGTGTGAACTGTGAGGCCGTCTGTATCTCTTCCTCCAGCAACTGATTGTTTTCAGTTTCTTGAATATAGTCGACGTGTCATGGAGTCGGTACCTTTTAGGCTTGGGTGGGGATCGTTGGTCGTTGGGTCTGTTTGTTATTTTCCATGTGACTCACTCGGTCTTGCCGTCAGTACTAAGGGTGATTGTGTCTTCTCGATTGTGGATGTTAAAGCATCCGTTGTATCATTGCATTCGGATAATATTACATTGTTGTGACCTCGTTTAACCATATTTGCCCACGAGTTCTGGTCATGGTCGGTGTGACTACCCGGTTGTCTCATTCTTGGACATTCGTTTATTTGATGGCCTTGTTCATTACAGCGAAAGCAAGTCATTGGTTGTTCTTCGTAGGATATAAGAGCACGGTATGGGATGGAATATGTTTCTTTATTCCTATATCAACAATTCGAACACCTGACTTCACTTGGAATCTGTATGCGTGAGACCACACCTCATCATGTATTTTTGACGTTTCCATAATTGGACATTACATTTGTAATTTGGGTTTCTGTCACTTCAGGGGACAGGGTGGACACTTTCACACGTTTTATTACCTACTCCGGCTATATCGAATTTCACTTTTGATATTTCGCCATTAACATGATGGAATTTTATATCACCTTGAATAGGTTGCAGTACTCTCATCATACTTTCAGAGGATATGAATTTGACCTATACTTTTCGCAATGGACCATCGATCTGAATGACGCGGATTTCGTCTTCTTTTATGTGGACGGTTTCATCTAGCCATTCGTGAATTTGGCACGCATTTATTCTGGGGCTACGTTTATCAAAAGAGAATACTAGGGTATTCTGTCTTATCACCCAGCTTAGTGATGTATTTACTTACGTGGTTAACTGAGCTACCTCAAGTGGATCCAAAGTATAGGATTGAAAGTAGCGTACACGATAACTTTCACTTTTACCACTACTGCTTGGAGCGATTTGCGTGGTGCACACCCTCACCGCCTCGCTGCTCAAAGCAGACTGATTCGATCCCGGACCGTCCAGCCCGTAGCTCAGTCGCTATACCGACTGAGCTACCCGGCCCACGAAAATTGTTTCAAAAGTCGCATAAAAAAAAACTCAAACGTTTGTTTGTAGTGAGAGAAACGTGTTCTACGCTTGTTAAGAATAGGAAAATGCAGTCTTTGAGCAGACCCACATGATTATCACTGTGGGCAGTAAAATTGTTGTATACAGTACCTTGTTTCAGTGATTCGGTTAGATAAAAGTGGGGCACTGCGCATTATATTAAAATATACGTTTTTACTCTCTGAGGGGCGTTAAATTATTCTCAATTCTTACTGGTGTAGTCTTTCCTTTTTTTAGTTTTAAATACCTATTAATGCGTACTTTCTACTGCACACCCAGTTTTGTAGGCTGTTTGAAATTTGTCATTTCTTTAGTACCAACTTTTAATTGTCTTCTCCAAATTTTTGTTTCCATCACCTTAAGCACGCATTCTCATAATTCAAGAAGTTTAAAAACTGCAGACTATCTCACGTAAATTTCTTTTCCCTCGTATTTTTATAAATCGTTTCTAATCAGTACTCCTGATCTCCCACGGTCACACAAGTAATCAGCAGTATTGATTCTATCATGATGCGCTTTCATAAAATTTCCCTTTGCCGGCGTTATACAGTGAGTCTACAGAAAATCCTTCCGTAGCCAAGAAGACAATTTCATTTAGGTCGAATAACTTGCCCAGGGGGGTGGTAGAATCTGGTTGTACAACGTGCAGCATAGACCATTTGTTCACACACATCTTATACGCTACAAACTTGACTACATGTAAAACACATTTCCCTAACACTCAAAAGAAATTGTTCCTACTTTCTACAGGAACTCTTCACAACTTTAGAGTAAGAAGCGACACGTCTCGAAACCTTATTTGTATCTACATAGAAGTGGTTTAATTTTTTGCCTGTTGCTTTCATAGTCCTAGACAGGGCTCTGGAAAAGCAATCATCCACCCACCACTGGCGAGTTTGCATACGCCCCTAGCCAGTACATTCTAACTACTTGAAAGTGTCAAGAACATGTGTATTTTAACTGCTAGTCGATTCAGGTTACGTTTCTTGAGTCTTAAACTAGACACATGTTTGTGTGAACAAGTCTGCCTTATTGAGATTGTGTGGCAATCCTTATAGTAAAACCAACTAGATGCACTTATTTCTCAAATTTATTTCTTAATGAAACTCAGCATGTTTGGGACAGTTCCGCTGTCCGTCATCAGGAGCAAGCTGTCAGCAAACCTGTATGACATATGACCAGTGCTGTGTGTACAGTGAAAAACTCATGATGATGGACAGAGGAACTGTCCGAAACATGTAGAGTTTCATTTCAAAATAAATTTGAGAAATTAGTGGATCTAGTTGGTTTTATTATAAAGATTTGTCACGATGCACGATCACCTGAACGTCAAACTGTGCGGTTAAATGCTGCAAGGGATTTACTTGGTATCTAGTCATTTTGTTTGAAGTAATATAGTGAGCTTAACAACTAAAAAGTTCTTAAGACCTTCAGATCCATTGCAAATGCACTTAACTTGGTCCAAAATAATAGAGTTTAAACTAACCAAGCATAACATAACCCAAGTCTATATTGTGGTCTTCTCGGTTATGACGCCGTGCACAAGAATAAGAAAGAGGACCTACGTTCCTCCAAATTGTCCGTAAATTTCTACGACACTAAAATACATTACTGCTACATGGATCTTCATCATATAAAAGCTTTCATATTTCTCTAATGTGATAGTAATACAGTGAAAATCATGCTGCACAGTTTAATGCTAAATTTAACTTTATTTTGAGCAGTAGCTCTGCATGTGCCTTCTAGCGGCGAAACTAAGTTGTGTGTGCTTTTATGAATGATTCGGCAATATTCAGTGGGTCGCAGCAGCAGTTTCGTATAGGAATCCCCTACTGACACTTCATCGAGCTTGGTCATAGTGTTATATTTAAATTCCGAAATTATTTCATTAGTAATTATTATTATTATTATTATTATTATTAGCCATTTGTAGTCTATTAGCCTAGTTCTAGTCCACTCTAGCCCACTTCTGAATCTGGTCCATATAAATCTTAGTGTTGTCAGTTCAATAAGACGTGGAAATTGAACTGATACTAGTGTAGGTAATATTCTTGTAGTCTAGAATGTATGTAGCCTAATTAGAAGCAGAAGTAATTTCATTTCTCTTTGTTCAACACATTTAACTGCAAGAGTGAAGTGCAATTTGTAGTGTGATGTGTGTATACTTATAATTACTATAATTTGTAATTTTTGTATGTGTTAAACTTTGGGGTTGACCTAGTCGAGTGTTTCCCAATCATGGATCCGTAGAATATCGTTAGACCTTCCGCGAGACAGCGTGGAATAAATAAATAAAATTTTTAGATATAGCAAGGAGTGTCCAATACCCCTCGACGTAAAGGGGGGATTTTTATCCGTTATTTGGTAGTACTGTATTAATCTTTGTGCGCTACATACTGCCTCTGTTTTACTTTCGTTTTGAGAGAAAGAGGTTCGTCGAGATATTAGAAATTATTTTAGCGTTCCTCTTGGGACAAAGCTGGGAAACACTCTTCTAGAAGATGGTTGTAAACCCTGTGTCAAAACTGAACAACTATTAATGTTCCATTTGCCGAAACTTTAAACATTCCTTCTCTATGAAGAGACCTAGTGTAAATGGTTGTGAAAATAATGCAGTATTGATGTTATTAGAAGAGGCATCCCTAGTCTTCATTTTACGACTTTTGAAAAGCAGTCACTTTCTCTTTGTAAATTACTTGTTGGGGAAATCTGGAAGATTGTATGCTCCTTGTAGGTACTTTACATATATGTACGTAGGTTACATTTTTTCTCACAGTTTTTGTTTTCACGTATGCATTACTGACCGCTTAACTTTTATTTTGTTTTTCTCATCATCCCCATCACTACCATGTCATTATTTTCGTCTTTACCCTCACTTCCACTTCGTCATTCTCATCTACTTTTTCTTCTTCATTTTATTATTACCGTCTTCCCCTTCACTTCCACTTTGTACTGTTCATCTTCCTCCACTGTCAAGATTACGCTATTTGGCAGTGTGGTGCCAAATAATCTGGTAGATGGTTTCCCATCTTTCATAGGAACCTGCTGACATCATCTTCAAGAAAGAAGTGATGGTATTGTATCCCAGAACAGACTAATCACACACCGCAATGTAACATTAATATTCCTCGATATTGTGCTGCATTTTTACCATAAATTAATGTGACTTTTTTTGCAGTGTTTATAATGTAACAATACGTATACTTTCATTGGATTAAGTTTCCCGCAAGTGTATTTTTCCCATCTTTTTACACTGATTGGATCCAAAGTACATATGCAATCACATAACATTAATTAACACAGACAATGTAGTATGGGAAATATGAATTGCAAATGCAATGTAATAGTAACCTGCATACATGCCCATTTCTATCACTGTCTTCCCTAAGGAACCTAACCGACTGACCTTTCAAAAAAATACGGACGGCGGTCTGTGTGAGGCAGGATCTGAACATTCACGTATAGTGCAAATGAGTGTCAGCCTTTAATTGCGCAGTATCCTATATGTGCACGATATTACTTGTGCATTATACCGGCTTGTACGCTTGCCCTTTTGAAGTTACTATTAACCACAAATAATAGTTACAATAACTGTTGCATATTAATTGACGCCGTGCCCTTAGGGCCGTGCATATTTGTTACATTTAAGTGTTTTTCGATGATCAGGGTGTATTTTATTCGTATATTGAATAAATGGCTCATTACGTAATCTAATTTGCACCGTGTTTCCAAATTTAAATTTACCAAACGGATTACGCATTGTACTTCAGCAGGGCTATATTGAAACAAATAAAACTGTAATAGTAACAACTATATTGAATGTTTAATTGTGAGTACAGCTCCTAGCGATACGTTCAGATCTGCTTCATTACTTTTCGCTGTGCAGCTGTACAGTAACTTGTGTAGGGAAACTATTCCGTAGAATCTTACTGCGAGTTAAGTGTAAATGATTTCAAACAAATAGACACAAGTAAAGCCGTTCAAACTATGTGCTAGTTATGATAGGGTAAATTTATATCAGAAATCAACAAGATGCAGTAAAATTTGTTTCTATTGATTCGGCGGACAGTTTCGTCCACCTTCAGGAGCACTGTGTCCGTATATACAGCTTTTTGGAACAATGTACCTACTCTGCTGTCTGCTGCCGAACGGTGACACAGGTTGGATGGAACTTGGGTATCTAGGTGTAAAAACAGTTCCATTTTATTCTTGTACAATATTTAATTAAAGATAAGCAGTATTCTATATATTTTTAATGTGACTTATGCTATTACAGCGGGGTTGTGCCCTTTTTGCAGTGAACGTTTTGACGGTTTACATGTCGTATAAATACACCCTGGTCATGTGTGTGCGTCTGTAACGTGACAACGGCCATTAGAATCATATTCAAGGCGTCCCTAATTCTATTCGTCCGATTAAATATCAGATATTCTGGATACGAAATATTGTCTCGAAACACGAGTCTTGCCACAGCAGTACAGACTGTATGCGAGATTTATTTCTCTTTTCTCTTCAAGTCGGGTTGAAGCGATTGTTCGTGTGATTATATTTTACAATATTACGTGATGCCCTTATTTCTTTTCACGTGGTTGTTTTGATAATATGAGTATCTTGTATGCACCACGTGGATATTTTGTTATATGAAATAAGATTTTCTTCATCTCTCTGTGTGGTTGTGTTGAGAGTTCTTATAAAGGTCATAATAATTTTTCTTAAAACTTTACTGTATATTAACTTATGTTGACTGTGAGTGAAGGCATACATTTGTTCACCGTGCGAGTATGTAATGTTAAATTGATTAATATCTACGGCGTTCGCGTTTTATCAACTGTTTTAGCAGCAACCGAAGCAGTAGTTGCATGCGCAACATTTTTCAGTATTTAATATTACCAGCTCCTAAGGAAATCACGTGACCTGCAAACGTGCAAACCTAATGTGCGTGTTCTCTTTTAACAGCAACCTCACTGCTGTTCACTATATAAATAAGCGTCAGCAGTTTACATTTATGGGTACTGCGCTACAAATCGGAAGGTCTTTGGTTCGATTCCAGATGGTGTCATTGGAATTTTTCAGTGACATAATCCTTCCGATTGCACTATGACCCTGGGGTCGACTCAGCCTCTAACAGAAATGAGTAACAGGAGTATTTCGTGGGGTTAAAGGTGGCCGGTGCGTAAGGCTGACAACCTTACCAACAGCCTGTGCCGTTGTCACGGAATCTGGGAACCTTAACTTCCTGGAGCCCTCTGGGCACCTCGGGCCTGTAATGGGACTGATTTACCTTACTGCTTTGTTTACATTTGTAACATGACAGCAGGTGAACAAATTCAATATGCAATGCCTCATTAAGGAAAACACATAAATAACGAAACGCGTCTTTGCCACAGATGTAATTACTCCGAAGTATTTATTTTTTGTTAATTTGAACCTGGTCTTGACATGTTTATTAATTACATGGCGCAGTAAGCGTAGACCTTATGGGGTGAACAGCCTTTAGATTATAACAAAGTAAGAAAAAAGTCTCTAATTGTGACACAACTCAACTACTTCTGTGTGGGTTATATCCGAGTAATGTTATAGCACTTAATGCTGAAAAATGTGCGGTTTGTAATAACGTTAATATACTCTCGCCCACTTAACAATGAGATTCCATTCTGACGAACACGTCGAGAGTCTGCTTCGTCTTGAGTCGGAAGTGTTATATAGGCCAATGTGAGCGGACTGCCCATTTCATTACGCGGTAAAATGCAAGCACGTATCAGCCGTCCAAACTGAGTGCTGCCTACATGAACGTATTAAACAGAAGATTACAAAAACAAAACAAAAAACGGACAACAACTTAGAGTCGTACGCATGCGCTGTGCATCAAACAGTCGCGAGGCTTACCGACTGTATCGTTGTCGTAAGCATCAGAGGCCGTTAAGGTGACGGTGTACGAAATACGGCAGCACCTCTGTTGTATTTCGGACACTGCAGACGATTTGTTAATACTTTAGGCCAATCTTGACATTACATTCACGTTATGCTGAATTTTTTGTATTGATACTGAAAGTGAACCACACATCATCCAAAGCAGTTATAATGGATCTGAATATCATTGTTGGTGTTAGTTGAACATGAACATTTTGAATGTATGCTTGATATTGCTGGACTTTGCCTTATAAGCCTACAACAATAATAATAATAATAATAATAATAATAATCCTACACTCCCTCCTTATGCTAACGCAAATGAACCGCAAGGTAGTGCCACACGACAGGACTACTTTACGTAAGGTCGACGTCATTTATGCAGTAGCACAGTGGTTAAGATGCTGCGCTACAAATCGGAAGGTCGCTGGGTCGATTCTAGAAGGTTTCATTGGAATTTTTCGTTGACATAATCATTCGAATCGCACCATGGCCCTGGGGTCGACTCAGCCTCTAACAGAAATGAGTACCGGGAATATTTCCTGGGGGTAAAGGCGGCCGGTGCGTAAGGCTGACTACCTTACCACCATCCTGGGCCATTGTCACGTAATCTGGGAACCTTAACTTCCTGGAACCCTCTGGACACCACGGGCCTGTAATGGGACTGATTTACCTTTTTACCACGTAATGTATGAGGCGTAATGTAACTCACTGGACAGATTTGGAGGGACGATAGAGACGATCAAAACAATGCATTTTGGGATAGGACCAATACAGAGAAATGCTGTTTTTGGCCAATAAATGCAGCACCACGAGCACGCTTGGTTTGTAAAGACGAATTGCATGTTGAACTAGGAAAAGGTGTGCAGTCAAACACAACTTAATCACTGAGGTGTATTTAATGACTGTGATGAAAACAACTACATGTTTCGGCCTGTATTGGCCATCATCAGGTTGTCTAGGGAACTTAAGGGCTAGCTATATGCATGCGCGCGCGCGTGGTGTAGAGCATGTTGAAGTAGCCTGCTACTTAATTTCGTTGTTCTGGACGTGGAATTCTGTGGAATAAAGAAACGTATTGATTAAGGAGGATACATTTACACCTGAAATAAAAAAAAATTACAAAATATTTTCTACATCAAATACAAAAATGCCATAAACTTACAGCAACAAACGGTAAGGTTTGTAAGAAACATGTACGATATGTCGCCAACTAAGATAATTGTACAAGCGATATCTACACAACAATCCTGGCATTGACTGCACAACTTTAAATACACCTGTGATCCTTGCAATCAGTTCCTCTACTGTTTTACTGGGATATCAATACAACAACCAGTGTTGCGTAGATGTCGTTTGTGCAGTGATCTTGGTGGGAGACATTTCGAACCTTTTTTTTTTAAACTTACTGTTTCTTGCTGTAGGTTTGACATTGATTTATTAGATTAGCAAACATTTCTGTTTCGAGTGTCTTTTTATTTTCATTTAACGTGTAAATTTGATTATACTTAAGAGTGTATTGTATTTCACAGGACTGTATGTCCAGAAAAATAAAATTAATTCGTAGTTCCAGAACGATTTGCAATTCATCCTACCAAACTGAACGTGTTCATGGTTCTGCGTACAGAGACAATTTTTTTAAAATGTTTCCTATCGTAAAATACATTTTTTATCTTCTCTGTCATTGCTAGAATGCTGTCGCATGAATTATGTTAGGCTACATTATACTATATATATATATATAAAGACATCGGATTTTAAATCCTGGTGTTTGAAAGCCCTATACTAGTTGGTTTGTGTAAATAGCAAATTAGATACCAATTACTGATGAATGTGGACTGTTGCTAAAAAATATCATAATAACTAAATGAAAACAAAAGCTTGCATTACAAACCCATGTGAGAAAGAAAACTGAGAGTTATAGACTAGTGGTTCGGATCAACGGCTGCGCGAAAAGTGCTTGCAAGTAGCATAGATTTTATCACACAAAATTCTATAGTGGGGCACGTCAAACAGGATAACGCAGCGCTAAATTCTCTTATAGAATCACATTTACATTGATTTCTACCAGCAAGCTTCTTGAATCCGATTCAGAAACCTTGCTGGTGAGCGACTTTAGCATCTTTGAGGGACAAGATGACAAATAAGTGTGGCCATTTATACATTTATACGCGAATATATTCCGTTGCTAATAGTAAAGCGTATAAATATTTGAAACATTTGCTGTTTCTATGCGCTTATACATTGAGCAATTTACTGTCTGGAAAATGTGGATCCAAAGTATCCGTATCAAAAATCGGTAACCCACGCATGCAGTATCTCGTATAAGAAACTTCATATTAATTCTACCCAGTGCTCTGCCATTAGGACGTCAAGCGATATCTCCATTTTAAACAGTCTATCTCAGAACAATGAACTACAACTAACCAGTCCACCCACACTCGGCTTGCAGAAAATGCTGTTCGGGAAGTTAGAAATACAGCATTGTTAGAATCGTTACTGATAAAATAAAATAAAATATTTACTTATAACATTTTGTCATTTCTATGACTGTAACAATTTTCATAAATATTCTCAAGAAGTGAACGTAAAATATTTCACATAATACGTGGTCTGTGGAAGAAATTCTATTCGACCATAAAAACGAGTTGTTTCGGGAGCACATTTTGTGATACATAAAATAAAGGAGACTTTTAAAAATGTTATGCCGTAATTTCTGAAAACAAAATATGTTACTTTGTTCATTGTGTTCTTAAGTAATACTCTTTATACTGCCTGCATTACAAAGCTTGAATTATAGGTTTTGCATCCAATCAGTGCTCGTTTTATGTTTCCTTACCCTTGTATACTGAGGAGAAAATATGTGTTGAAATTAATGCTCAATACAATATACAACATGTTTAACTTTCCCTCTTTTGTAATTATGTTGCTTAATAAAAATAAAAATATTGTAATTCTCTAAAAGGAAAATGAAATTTCCTGTTTTAGTGCTTCGTATGGACTCTGTAATTTCAGTTTTGTATTTTAGGGCAGCCTAAGAATTTTAAATTCAAGATTGAAATCAAAATCATTATGAATGTGAAGACAAAGAGAACACACTCAAAGCGAAAGGCTGTGATACGAATTTAATAAGAAGAGTGTATTTGTAAACGATGGAAATTATTTGCATCATATTTACTGATGGAAGCATGTAATAAAATATTCAACGAAAGGGAGTTCAGTAATTGGAAGTAGTATATAGTGCCGTCTAAAAAACTTAATTACAGAATGGTAATTAACTACATACCTACCAGACTATAATGTTGTGCAGATGGCACTTTTAGCTACTTTCAGGCGTTGGAATCTATAAACACAGCGGGATGCACATCATTAAAGAGAGGTCGTTGATTTGCGCGACTGTGGAGATAAGGCTCATACCACATTTAGTTGGTGTTTTCGATGGATTTTCAACTCCGTCAGATACTTCCATATGTTTCTGTGTGCATTATCCATGTTGCTATTTTTACGTGTGTCAAAAAATACACTTTAATATTGTAACAAGAAGTCTATTATATGTGATGCTAGATATCAAATTACATTGGAAGTTAAGTCAGCAGTATTGCTACCCAGATTAAATCTCGGTCAGACGTTTATACTACCTGAACTCTTAGTTTTAAAGTACCTACTTTAACGTGGATGCGCGAGTAGCATCTACTCTTATTACAGCAGTGAGAACCAGTTCTTAAACAGTGATGAATGTTCACATGTGCGATTAGTTAATCTCCAAAGAGAACGGGTTGTTTTACAGTAACACATTTGCTGGCTACCTGTATTAGACACAGTTTTGATTTATGAATTCCACTCATTTAAATTAACTTAAATTCCTACAACCCAGGAGCTTTCTGAATGGTAGCATTTATTATTGAATTGGTCACTTATTCTTCCCGTAATATGGTAGGAAAATGTCTATATCCTCGTGGAGATTATTCAAAATGCATACATCTTCAAGTAGCAGCGATATCTTATTCGGTTTGGTGACTGACTAGAGGCTAAAAATCGGAATTAGACTCCTGGCAGAAATACGTAGATAACTGTCTTTCGCCACAGTATCGCTCTGAGGGCCCACCAATTCTCCTACGCAATTGGCAGACCCAGTAGGCTTCTAACTTATGCCGAGTTCTAATGTAAATTCAACTTAATTTTCACTTTTCCTTGATTCTTCATGTTACGGTGTTTAGACACAGGGGTAAAATTTCTTTCAATGTAGTTACGAAAATAAGGCTCGACGTTGATAAGAATTGTTATTCCAGTGTTTCATTTTGAAATGGAGAATATAACTGCTGCTGGTGGCGCAGACAGTCATTTTTGTAGTCTGTTTCGTAAAGACAAGTTCAGAGAGCGGAAGTTCACACAGCGGTACTGATGGGGACGTCCATCTCTTGGGAATGACGTCATGTGGATTTGTGCATGAGTATCAACTTTTCGGACGGTAGCCTAAGTAAAGAGAGCATTTTGACTGCCCGAAATAAGCAGGCTACTGGCCCTTCCGATATGTTGGTATCTAGATAACAGTCTGCAGGGCGTCATGCCCCAAAAGACGGATGTTTTCTGAAGATATTAATATTGATATTTCTTTACATCACTCTCCAAGTGACTTTCATCATATATGTAGCCCCTACAAATGTTTTGTACAGCACCGGTCTAAATGCTCTACGATCCTGCAGACCGCTTCTTCGGTGGATACAGCGGTCGAAGAGTGAAGCTGACTGCTTACCCTATCTAGTGCTTAGGTTAAGAATGTGCGACGTTACATATCCACTTCCCCAAACTACTTCGTGGCGTGCTCAGGGACGACTTTTCCCTCCTTTTACGATAAACCCCTAAACATATCAGGAAACTGAAAAAAATACATGTTAGTAATATTTCTATTTCTGCTCAAGAATCGTCTTGAAATATTCATACATATTTTGATGTCTAAGATAAGTCTAAAGTTTTTAAAGAAAAAAATTGAATTAAATGTATTTACAATAAATAACTTGCACAGTTTTTTTAAATTGGATCTATAATTTTATAACCTGAAAGATTCAGTTTGGGACACACAAGTGAAATGTAGCCAGTGTCAAATAAGCAACCCCTACGGGTAGTACTTTTTAGACAAGTCATTTTTTTCGAGTGAAATATCTTACCGCCTTACCGAGATTTCATCTGTAGTTCGAGTGAGTAGATTCGGCTGTTTTTGTGTGTGTACTGAATTATGTAATGTACCTAAACGTCCAAAAGCTTGGTTGTAACTATATAACATTTTTTGTAAATCTTAATGTGCGAAGGGTTCTTTGTAATGGTAAAATGTTTTGTAACTTTTAGGGCTTCAAGTAGAATTATGACGTTGAAAATCCCATTACGAAAAATTAGCAAGGTAGTAAACTGCAGATACTAGTTAATGCTGTGAAGCTCATAAAAGCATTTATAAAGTGTTCTATTGCGATATGTCATCAAAGGTATTAATGGAACGTACTTTAATTGTAATCCAACTTATTTTTTGCTAAAATTGCAAGGTCGTTTTGTGTAAGTCTGACATTCACTGTACTTATACCGATGAAATAATTGTAGATTTAATATAATAAAATGTTTGATCTGATAACACACTAAGCTTTTAAATTTGTCATTAGTATTATATTCGTTTATGAGTATAGTTATGAACAATTTCTTGGTTTGAATTATTCTTTATGAGGAGTTCCAAAGTTGAAAATTTAACCTAATTTAGTAGGGTAGGGTAATGAAAATATACTTCTGTCATTCTCCATTTTGTACCTTTCTCAATGTGCTTTCAAAATCCCGAGTATGATTAGTATAAAGACATGACGAGTTGTAACCTAGAGTGAAGAAATGAGGAAAGCCACGGAACCCTTCATTTGTTTGATCTATAAATCTTTCCCATAAGGCTTATTTACCCAGTTGTGGAAGTAATGATGGAATAATTGCGTTGACGTAACAACTTGGGGCTGTGGAAGGTAAAAACATGAATTAATTATTAAGGTATGGGAATAAATGTTATTATTTAAATATTTCACTCTGGAATATTTAATTTGAAGTGATAAGTAAAAAAGAAAAAAATTGTTCCCACAGGCTTCCCATAAACTTTATTTTGCTTTCCCAAAGCTTTTCAGAATGAACTGTGTTTGAACTTCAAGGGGTTTGCCTTAAGCTGCTGTGGCAGCGAACAAGCTGAACAAAGTGTCAAGTACTGCCAGTGCGGTCCGTCCAAACTTTCTCCTACATGCACTGTATTGTATTCTCGAAGACAGAAAAGATACTCGAACTGAACCAAGTGTTTCTGAGACCCCAAAAGCCAACTCGACATTATTCGGGTAACCGTACTTCCCACATCTATATTTCTAGACACTTCGCCTACCCTCTTTCCCCATGTACGTGAAAAGAGCTTGGTAACTGATAAAGTGCCGGATCAGCTATCATACTTCTTAGGTTCTATTTATTTATTTATTATTTTATTTCATTTTATTTTTTTGTGAAGTCCTGAATGGATTTCGGTGATAATGATTGACATTCCACACTGCGCTTCCTAGCTTTGTTAAGCAGTATATCTTGCTACTATCAGACTCCAAAACACAACGTAATGATTTTCGTATTTTTTTATAGCTGTAAGAATTATGCAGACATCCAGTTTATATCGTTCATTCCGCGCATTATCGGTAGCTCTTGCATGCAAATAAACCAACAAACTGCACAAAATTGCTCCTTTTTAAATTATAATATGAAAATGGACATTCCTACATGTTTCGTTTCTTCAGGGAATCAAACTAAGTAATAGAGCATAAAAATTTGTTCAAAGCTGACGTGATGTAAAAGAAAGAGTCAGATAAATGAGGACATTTCTTTGTGGAACAATGATATATATGTGATGGATCTTGATATAGAGTATCTTCGATGCAGTCTACGTACTTAAAAGAAATTTAATAAAGCCGTGAAATGGACATGTAACTCATAAACCTAGTTAAGAACCTTGGATAAATTGAGCATCAATAAGCAGCCTAAATCGAAGAGATTTATTTATTAAAATGAAAGTTTACAAACACATGTTTTCTAATGTCACATTTGGTGGTGGTCTTAACCTTTATGAAAATCAAGTAACATTTCAGTAACATTATGAACGTAAACATAGAGATATTACGTTAAACAATATAATTTTAAAAGTTCGCGAAAAACATTTAAATAGCAAAGCGTATGACCCCTGATCTATACATACATTAATGTTGGTGGCTTACATGAATAGTCCATACTTGTATCCGTTATTTATGTTAATATGTTTTGTATGGGGAAGGGTTTTTGCAATATAAACACCATAATATGGGCTTTTAAAATTGCCACGTATATTCGTTTTGTGGGCTTACAGACTGTGGATGTAAACGCGCGGTGTGACCACTATTCCCGTACTGCAGTGTATGATCAAAAGAAACAAAATATTGTGGGATGATGTTATCTATGAGAGCAAGGTTACACAATGGCGATATCAAATTTTGTAACAAGCCCTGCGTTAATATTAGTTTTAATATCGTGAGTACACACAAACAACAGTAACTTGTTTCTACGGAATTACACAACTTGATGAGTACACACAAACAACAGTAACTTGTTTCTACGGAATTACACAACTTGATGAGTACACACAAACAACAGT
>Ga0131853_10010336_pt1 | contig 17065 bp, 12 predicted proteins | sample TergutLab28metaG_FD_92764 | JGI IMG/M metagenome (GOLD analysis project Ga0131853, IMG submission 92764) | Labiotermes labralis P1 segment gut microbial communities from Petit-Saut dam, French Guiana - Lab288 P1 (version 2) (version 2) | ecosystem: Host-associated > Arthropoda: Insects >... | reverse complement strand
TTTTAATATTTATATTTTTATTTATATATATATATTAAAATATAAAAATTTTTTTTTTTTTTTTTTTTTTTTTTGTGACAGCCCCTGCAGTGGGCCAGGGCCTCCTCATTCACAAGGTTTCTAGATCATACACAATGACGCACCACAGTTGGTAGGGCTTCTCTGGACGAGTGATCAGCTCATCGCAGAGACCTCTACTTGAAAACACACAACACTCACAACAGTCAAACATCCATGCCCCCGGTGGGATTCGAACCCACAATCTTAGCAGGCAAGCAGCCACAGACCTACACCTTAGAACACACAGCCACCAGGACCAGTGGTCTTTATAGTAGTGGCAGTTAATATTATGTGGCTGTGTATAGTATGGTGTATATATATTTTTTTCATTTGCTTTGAAACGGTAGGTGTGAATCCTTAGTAAATGAACATGAAGTATCCTGCAGAATGTTAAATTTCAGACAGCTCACTTGACAAATATATGTACACTTATTTTGAAGTATGAGGCATATACAACTGAAATGCATTCATAGCTCTGCTGTGCTGGTGTGGGTGGCACACCTGTACATTTGACTTGGTAAACACACTGGCAGGCACTTGTGCAGAACAGTTTAGTCAATTTGTTGAGTAGCTGGTATGGGTGATAATGTGGCACAGCTTAAAAATGGTGTACTATATAGTGAATTCAGCCGTACAGGACCAGAGCGCAATGGAGAGATCCTTGCTACCACACTTCAAAATGCGATGTAATGACTGCAAACCATTACTGTCAGTCACTTCAAAATCTGCATACCAAAATCAGTAACAGACAACCAGATAACTCCACTGATGGCATCATCCTGCTGCACAATGGTGCCCCACAGAGCGCAGGACCAACAGAATGCCATGTGATAAAAAGTGTTCAAGAGCACAGGACCAATGGAATGCCATGCGATGAAAAGTGTTTTAATGTCCTTCATACTGCTTGGACTACCATAGAATTTTCACATCTTTGGTTCATTAAAGGAAGCAACCCTCAAAGTCAGTATGTTCTTTTCAAATGGCTATATACATGAGGCTGTGGTTTAGGCAACACCCCAAGGAATTCTTGGCAGACAGGATATGCCAAACTGTGAATCAACTGGAGTCATGTCAAAATGCTTCTGATGATCTTTTCTAACAGTTGCGGTAACTTTACCTGTCAGCATCATCAAACAGATTCCAGTTGTACATGCCCTATAGATATGTCCAGTCTCGTAATAAGATGTTACATAACCGTTCAGAATTACAGTATCCAACAATGATTATGATCTGCCCACCTGAGTAAACACATTACCACAGTGGTATGATGCACATACCAAGTACCGCAGAGTTACATTGGGGCACAGATTTTTGCATGCAGACAAAATACCATACCAGCAGCTTTTTTGTTTTAGCAAGGAATGTGAACGTTAAGATGTAGAGAAATTAATTGCCTTCAAATCATATCCCTTTGATACATTATAAAGGAGACAAATTTTAGTATTTCATGATTTATGGATAATTTTATTTTATTTTGTGTGTATGTGTGTGTGTTTGTCATATTTTCGTCATGCCCGGCTTGATGGCATTGTGACTAGAATACTGACTCTCCTGCCTATCATTATTTTTAATGTCGCATTATCTGTTCAGTTGTAGTACTCTGAAATAATCTGCACCCACCTCCTTTCAAATCTGTGCCTACTTACTTTTAATCCACCTCTCATCTTCTTCAACTGTTCTTGATTTGTTGCAGGTGTGGGAGCATATGTGTCACCAGACATGATGGTGGCTGACTACTCACTGCGACAGAAACTTGCAGGCATGCCTTATACTTGGTCATCAAGAGGGCCGACTGTAGATGGAGACTATGGTGTCACTGTGTGTGCCCCTGGTGGTGCAATCACATCTGTGCCAGGCTTCACATTACGTAACTGTGAACTTATAAATGGCACTAGTATGGCATCGCCACATGTTTGTGGAGCTGTGGGTGAGTAGAGCAGCACTAACTTGACGCTGTTCATAACATTAAGCACAATCCCAAGCGAGTTACCCTGCCCCTCCTTTCTTAACCGTTTGGTGCCAAACATGTATACAGGGTTATTCGAAATGTTTGTCGGGGTTTTAACAACTTGCCACCTCGTTCTCCAGATGCAACCCCGTGTGATTTCTTTCTATGGGGTTATGTCAAGGATCAGGTTTATATTCCTCCTCTTCCCGCATGTATCCCGAAACTGAAGGTTCGAATCAGTGGTGATGGTTTCAATGGCGGTTCGCCATTGAAGCCATCACCACTGACATGCTACAAACAGTTTGGACCAAACTCGATTGTCATGTTAATGTTTGTAGAATCACAAAGGGTGAACATATAGAGCACCTGTAAGGTATGTAACAAAAACTTGGAGTTTTGTTCTATTAAATAAAAAAATACATATACTCCTACCTCAAGTGCATTGTGTATGACAAGTTGTTAAATCCCCAACAGTCATTTTGAATAACCCTGTATTTAATGAACTGTGTAATGCTCAAAACTCTGAATGTCATATAAATATATCTGCTGTTTTGCAGGAGGAATTTAAATTCGGGTCTTCTGCACACCTATCTGGGACTTTAATTCTGGTGCCAGAGTGCTAAAGGTGTAGTTACAATGACGGATGTGAATCCTGTTTTTTGTAGACTTTTTTTGAGAGATATGGTCCAGGAATTGATGAGTGTGCAGAAGATTTCACTGCAGTTTGGAAGCTAAGAAAACAGAAGTTGATCATTGATGGCATTATAACCCTGTGTATGCATCATCAACATTGTCCATGTCATTTTTACCCCTTCGTATTAATGGAATAATGGTGATGTCACAGATGAGGAATGGTATTTCTGTTTTATGTTTGGGAGACCAATAGATTGATTCCTGGTATACACACAAGGTACCTAGAGGGTTTGATTGTCCTGAGTTAGTGAAATAAATTTACTGAATTAATGCCCTAAAATAGGCTATAAGCATTCTTATGTTCCCATTTGTTCATTCAAGGCGATCCATTCAACACTATTAAACTGTGCAGAATGTCATTTTCATTGTTGTTGTTCTTGTTCTTGTTCTTGTCATGATCATCATTCTCTAACACCTTATTCCTTCCTACCCATTCTTCATCCTCCTCTTCCTCCTCCTGTCTCTCTCCTGTGTGAGGGATTGAATGTTATCCTTTTGTACAACATGTCACTTTATTTTCGGAGTTACTACTGCTATCTGAAATACTGTTTATTCAGAATTTTTTAGCATGCGTCATTATATGTAGAAATAAAAATATAGGTTTTCGTTTTCATGTCAAGCACTTTTCTTTATTACCATGTGTTGTGAGTGATAATAATCATGACTTCAAATTTGTTATGGTCCATCTGAACATGTCCATGGCACTTCTGTGTTACATATTTTGTGTTCCCCCCCACATAGCATGTGTGTCAGAATGCATTGTACTTTTTTCCAGCTGTTTTATTGTCAGGCCTTGAACAGAAGAATATTCCATATTCACCATATAGTGTGAAGAGAGCGTTGGAGAACACAGCATTATGTCTTGACACAGTTGACATGTTTGTCCAGGGACATGGACTGTTACAGGTTCGTATGTTTCCTTCTGTTGGTCTTTCCTTTCCTGGTCTCTGTGACTTGGAAAGGGTGAATTAAGGAATGCACCTCAAATCTGTGGATGCCTATAGTGCAGAATTCTGTTTCCTCCCAATGACAGAATGATGATTTAGATGATAACCAGTACAGGGGACCTACAGCTTAACTTGGGAAGCAGTGAGGGCCTGGCATTCTACACTGTCTTAGAGGTATGACACAAGGATGTAGAAACATGCACTAGATCTGCTCACTCTTGAAATAGAGGCCGTTAACATGTGAATCCAACCCCTTAGACCTCACCTTCCCACAAACCAGTAGCTAACATGTTCTATTCAGTTTCAGTCTGTCCTGCAAAATTTGAGGTTTTCATGGTGGTGTTACTGAGGATTCAAGTTGTCTGATCTGTCCGGTTTCTCTTTTCTTCGGGTGTGCAAGTGCATGTCATGTCCAGAATTATAAACGAGGTTGCATAGTAAAAGATGGGAGTGCAGCATTTGCAGGCAGTGGTTACATAAGTTTATATTTCTTTCACAGAAGGAGCACCCTCTGTAAACTTATAGAATAGTGGCCAGATTTCTGAGTGTTGGAATCATGCCTATGTAGAGGTGGAAATTTTTTTTCATTCATTTAGGCTTTTAAAGTTCATTTACTGGCTTTATTTTCTTTCTGTTGTATTTTAAGGTTCTCATATTTTCTTTCTGTTGTGTATTGATGTTCCAGTATTTTCTTTGTGTTGTATTCTGAGGTTCTCAAATTGACTTGGTGGCTTGGCAGTCATTCTGTTAAGTGTAGAAGGCAGCATTGACATAATTTATTTTAAATAGGAGCATTTAATGAGCAAATTGTGTCTTTGTGAGTAAATAACATACTGTCAGATGGTTAGCCTCTAGTGGTATATTTGTGATTATCAGTTGTCTACGCTGAGGTTGGCACATGGTAGCATTGAGACATGTTTGTAAAAAAACAAAACAGTGTTAAGTGCAAGGCAGTGGACCACAAAGACACTTTACATCAGTGTGTATGAAAATAAGGTTAACAGGTGTTATGTTGGGCATATCTGTGACAGCTGTGTTAAAAGATCTGAATTTTATAAGGAAGTTTATTATGATTTTGTTGTATAGGTTGTTGTGCATGCTGCAGTGCACCATAATCAAAAAATTAGGTGTCATGTTGCATGTTACACAGGATATATGTGCCTTCTTCAGTGCAGTAATCAGCATGTAGAAGTAAAATAATTTCAATTGGAAGGCTGTTAATTGGCAACATGCCTTTGTTCTTGTGGTCCTTACAATTAGGTTGAGAAAGCGTTTGAACATCTGTCAACATACTATGATCAGCCAGAGAGAGAAGTAAGGTTTCAGGTAATCTGTGGTCCTAACAGCAGTAAGGGCATCCATTTGCGAGGAGGGTTGCAAGATAGCATTAAAGACTGCCCTATCAGTGTTGAGCCATTCTTTGCTGATCCTGACAACACAGGTGAGTTATACTAGACATATTTTATTATCCACTGATATGTGAATAACTGCTACTTGATAGTTGTGGTGTACAAAAGCCTGAACTCTACTTTCTGACCCATGAAACTCCTAGTCTTGGCAAAGTATGTTTGCATGCAGGCTTGATAAGTCCATAGCTCAAGGCTTTCCAAAATACTAAAAAATAAGAACATGAAAGTTTTGTTGTTCTGTTGTTCAGTGTGACTAAAATGTTCATGTCTCATCCTTTGCTGATTTTTGAGGTAGATGCACCTGGGAAGTAGATTAGACTCTGCAGGTGGTTGGATGATGCCCAACAGAGGGGACCCACAGCCTAACACTTTGCTGTTGGGTCACGTATAAAGATGTGATTGCTATTCCATGCATAGTTGATGGGTCACATATTTTTACATTTTCATACACGACCTCCTGCAGGTGTGTTTGTCAGCTGGTCTGGCTCACTTATTGCTTCAAGATTACTGACAGCTTGATGCAGGATGTTTGGGTTTCAAATTACAAACAAACAGACTGCTCCTGACTCCCTATTTTTAGAACCATAAGACTGCAACAAGGAGACCACTGATTCAAATACCCTCACTGTTTTCTTTCGTAACTTCCTTCAGTTGCAGTCATGGTGTTGCATAGGAGTGTCTTGAAAGAAGACAATATTTTGTGTGAGTTATATGCAGATACATGTTCTGATGTTTCTAATTATAGTGACAATGAAATTTTGGACAGTGACAGTGATGTCCCCACAACTAGTTTACATAAACAATTGCGACCTACCATAGTTTTTCTAGTGATCGTGAAACAAGTACAGCAGTGAAAGAAAATAGCTCTGATGATACAACAAGTGACGTGTGTATAAAACTGATAAACCAAGCAATTAGCCTTTCCTTGGATCCACAGGTCTAAATATAGTAATTGATAACCCTGAGTCTGTTGAAGTCGTGAGTTCAGTCATTGGTGCCAATCTTATACTGTTACTTACTGAACAGTCATATTGCACAAAAATGGAAATTCTTGCCTAAAACACTGAAGTGGTCCCATATCACACCTGAAGAAATGAGAAATTTTTTGGGACTAATAATTTTGATGGGACAAGTCAGAAAGGAAAATATAAGAGATTCCTGGTCAACTGACCCACAATTTCCCCACCTATTTTTCCTCACACTATGAGTAGAAACCATTTTTAATCCATTTGGCAAGCCTAGCATTTTTAGTGATAACAGCCAGCAAACACAGGATTCAGAGCGGCTATTCAAAATATGGCCCATGTATGAACATTTTGTACAGAAATTTTGGTCAGTTTAGAGCCCAAAGCAAGAACTGTCATTTTGTGAAGCCGTGATTCCGTGGCAGGTTTGCCTGAAATTTAGGACATACAATGCAGGAAAAGTGATCAAATATGGAGTACTGGTGAGAATGGTGTGTGAGGCAGTATTGGGTTATTTCTGCAACATGGAGATATACTCAGCTGATGAGAAGAAGTTGGAGGACACAGTATTATCACTTTTAGACAGAAATATAGGCCTAAATTATCACATCTATCAGTACAGTTTTTATAACGGTGTGAGATTAGCTCAAACATTGCTAGACAGAAAGGTGAGATTGTGCAGCCCTATGAGGACTAACAGGTGAATTCCTTTGGACCTAGAACGGGATGGCAGATGCTTTAAATGAGGGCAATCAGCATTCGGGAGGAGAGGTGACATACTGATCGAAGTGTGGAAGGACAAAAGACTTGTACATATGATGGGTATGATCCATGACACAACAACTGTGAACACAGGAAAGAAAGACGGAAAAACAGACATGGAAATAAAGAAGCCTTACGCTGTTTTCCATTACAGTAAATTCATGAAGGCCATAGGCAGGGCAGACCAGTACCTCAGTTATTACTCATTTCTGAGGAGAACAGTAAAATGGTCGAAAGAGGTGGTATTGTATCTGCTAAACTGTGCAGTCTTCAATGCATTTTTTGTATAAAGGACACAAAATACAAACAAAAAATTAAAGTACAAGAACTTCATGCATGAGGTAGGAAGGTCCTAGATATCAGAAGTCCAGAATACAACCAAGTTAAATTCTGTTGACCTTCAATTTCCAGAGAAGCAAGCAACACCAAGGGGACCTATACAGGATCCGCCAGGCAGACTCCAGGGATTTCAGATTACACAAACTGGAGGAAATAGTTGCTGGTGGGGAGGGAAAAAGAAGTAACCTGCAAGACAGTGTAAAGTGTGTGATGCACATAAGAAGTGAAGTGAAAAACTAGATACATTTGTAAATTCTGTGTTCCACTGCACAGAGGGTCTTGTTTTGAGAAATACCATTCGGTGAAGAACTGCTAGGCTCTCTGCATGCAGTTTCTGCAGTCCCAGGCTTAGAAGCTTAATCTATAGTGTCAAACTGTAAGTAAGAGTATACTATGGGGTTGAACATTCAACGCATTTAAAACCTTCGGGAACTGGGGGTATTTAAATAAAGGGCCATCCGGTTAGCAAAGTGTTAATGTGGTGTCTCCTACTGTTCACAGTCACAAAGTTTTATTTTGCAAGAGATGATTTTAAGGGACAGAAGTGGTAAAAATCTGTACTGGATTTAGCCTGATAAAAACCGAGGCTTGCTGCAAGTGCAGCCCCTTTACCCATAAACCACCATGTGCCCCCTAAAATAAATAAGTGTTGTTGGCTCAAATATGATGCACATTCTTTCCCTCTAAAACTCCCCCAAAGAAGTCAGCTGTGCATTGCATTTAGGTAAATACTGTAAAAATGAGAACAAAGTTCTATTTATTCTGATCATATTCTTGTAATGCTCTAAGGATCTGTTCTTGACTGGATTACTTGCAGCTGTACCTAGGAATCGGTTTTACTGAACCTGGCCAAACATCTGCCAGAATAATGTCTGCCATAGTTCACAAAAGTTTCCTCCCATATCCAGTCAACAATTGTGATTATTTTCATAAGATTCTGCATAATCTCTGCAGTTAAAACAGGTTGTTTAACAATGCTCCGACTCAGATGATATGATGTTAAATGACTGGATGATCCTGAATATAGATATTCAAGGGTTGAGGAAGGAACTGATCAAGGTATATCTTAAGGTACCGTCCTTGCACAGGCACTTGGATATAGTGAGGGAAACCAAGACTTAATGGGACCACACACAGATACAAGTCAGACGTTTGAGATATGAACCACCTTATTTGGTGGCTGCAACAGAACTGCTTGACAATTATAAAACAAATAAAAAACAGTTTCAGATTCCATGATACTGAAAATGTGTACAGTACTGGTACTAGTAATTTGGCCCATTTGTGTGTTTACAGCCTTGTGATCCAGGCTCATGGGGAGAACTGTATGAGTGTGTTAGTTCTCTATTTGTTGGAGCTCATGTCATTCTCAGAAAGGTTTTTGTATGTGTTTCCTTTATTTTTCTTCATTGCAGATGCAAGTCACAAAATTGGCTTTGGTATTAAGCTGGCTTTAGTTTGCTCAGAACCATGGGTTGAGTGTCCATCTCATCTTAATTTAATGAACATCACCAGGATATTCACAGTTCGAATTGACCCAACAGGACTGCCACCTGGAGTACATGCATCGAGGTATTGTCTCTAAAGCCACAATATGTTGCCCAAACAATCCAGATGTGCCATGTATTGGAAAATCTGTATTATAGTTGTCACAAAGTTTTCAGTACTGCATAGTAATTTATTTTTGCTATGAATCTCACAGGTTTAATAAACTCTTGGTTTTGGACTCGAACCTGAGGCAGCTTTACCTACACTGCCCTACCACAACCTGGTTCCTTTAGGTCCATTTTATTATTATCCAAGCACCATACCTGTTCAGGATGTCCGCATTATATTTTATGTGTGTGTGTGTGTGTGTATGTGCGTGCGCGTGCGTGTGTGCATGGGTGTGCATGCATGCACACACACACAGTGTTTCATGCATATTGCAAATATAAAGACCACAGATATATGTTATCATGTTAGCTTGAATATACAGTTAATTTAGTATTAAAGAAAAGTGATAAAACATGACATAATGACTATACAAACTGGAATGATTTTTAAAAAGTTGAAAGGGTTTTATGTGTAGAAAGTTCTGTGAGCATGCTGATAGACTGAGGTGTGTAGCAGTATATGATGAAATGTCATGTGATCTGCAGAATTAAAAGTTAAATGTGCATGTAGTTTAATAATGTCATCACAGGCACACAGACAGTGCACATAAGCACTTCATATAGCCAGTTATATTTAACCCAATAACAGCTGTTTCTTTGTGATCCTGTTACAGTATTAGGGCTTATGATGTGTCATGCGTGGAGAAAGGACCTGTGTTCCGAGTCCCCATCACTGTTGTTCGTCCCGTGCAATTGCCTCGTGAGCTCTTGCGGCCAGAGCTTCATTTTACTAATGTAGCATTTAAACCTAACACCGTGCGGCGCCATTTCCTCTTGGTACCTGATGAGGCCACTTGGGCAGGTAACAGTAGCAATAAATCATTTAATAATACGGAACCCTGTTTTCAGATTACTGCAGAAATAGAATGAATACAGCCTGTATTGAGAACTCTAGTAGAACAGTAGAATGAATAAAATAATCTGCATCATCCATTTCTGTACATTATGTATGAAAATTGTTGCATAGTGAACCAGATTTTTCCTATACACTTAATAATAAAAATGAGTAATTCCTAAGTAACAATGGCATTCTTCCATAATTTTTTACACTGACTTGTCATTGTGCGTCTGAAACTGTTTTTAGCTGGCACTCTGTATAGTTGCCCTTAGCATCAACGCTGTTCCTGTCGCTAGCATATGTGTGAGGGTCCACATTCTAGAATCTAGATATGAGCAGCTTACACCCTGCAGCTTTCAGCCAGTAAGAAGTGTTCATAGCACAATGTCCTGTGATCAGTCTTTTGTGTGTAAGAAGTAGCTGTCTTATTGTGCCATTTGGATTGTGTACAGGAGTGGAACATTTCCGTGTGATCATGCTTTGAGTTACTGCAGTTAAAACAGTGTTTAGGTCTAATAATCACAATGAAATGGAAATGCTTGGAATTGATTAGAGAATGTGAAATAATACAACTGTATGGTTGTCAAAGAGTGAAATATGAAGATGGCATGGAGTTACTTCTTCAACACTGTTCACCATTTTGAAGAACCAAGACAAAATATGTTCTCTGTGGTCAAAGAACAGTGACACAAAAATGAGTGCAGATTTCATGGAGTGAAGACTTTTGATACATGTTCTTCAGGTGATCTGGGTAGGAAAAGTGGATGTCGTAGCAATGTATGAATCAGTACTCAGAGCAGAAGCCCATTTCACAACACCAGAGAGTGAGAACACTCCCTGTTTTGTAGGTTGACTGTACTGTTTCAAAGCAAGAAAAGACACTGGTATGTGCAGTGTGTCAGGCAAATTACCTGCATTTAGAACCAACCTGTAATGTAGCATATGTAAGTAAGAATTTTACTGACTCTCACTTCTTCATGGTTTTACACTTCCAGGCTGGTAAAATAGAATTTGACATGTTTATTCTCAGACATGAATGGGTGCACATTGAATAATGGGCAGAATGTGGGTGGTATTTCCAGGTACATAGCAAGATGTAGGCATGACTTTTGCCTGTAAAGGAGACCCTATTAAGTGACCAGCTGTACACACAAAGGGCTATGTTTCATTAAATCCTTTAACTTCTCAGTTGAGGTAATGCTGATATTAATATTGTTCAGCTAAAATAATACATACAGTATGTATTTAGGCTGATGCTATCAATGGATTTGAGGTATTGAGGTACATCTGTGTCTGACAGTTTGTGTAGTAACACTGCTGTGAGCTGATTCATTAAAAAAATTATTTTTTCATTGGCCTGCAGCAGACTGGTTATTTTGTGATTTCATTAACACACTGGAGCAATTGGTCCACAGTTCAACTTGGTTTGGAACATATTCTCCTTTGAGGTGTATTACCTCTGGTTGGTGTAAATGTCAGGAAACATGGTATGCATGCGTGCACAGCCATCCTGGTAGAGGTGTGGGAGGTAGGGGAGTAATTCCATGTCATCTCTACAGCTAGTCCTAGGAAATCAACTGGAAGCACAAGCATCCAAGTGGTCATGCCCAGCAACACAATATGACACAGGATTGAAGCCCAAGATGTACAGGATTTTGCTTCTTCAGTCTGAGTGATGCTGATGATCAAGGAAGTAATGACTTCTGTGCAGACATCCAATGCCACATGCAAACAGATGATTTTCTGCAGCATATTGTTTCTGACAGAATGGATACATAGATAAACAAAAACAGAAATGAGGTGGCTTGTTGTCTTGCTCAAGTGTCATGGTTAGATCATCCTCTTTGTGCAGTTGAGTAACATGGCTAAGAATATTTTCATGCTACTTCTGTACCATAAATATTACTCATGATACTTGATGCAACACGTCCGTTATATGTGCATTAAGAGGGGTAGGTTTTATTCTCTTAATTTCACTTTTTCACTTATATTCAAAATTGTTCTTTACAAATTGAAACTTCACACATATTTTCTGTGCTTTGAAAAATACAATTAAATAAATGTTCCAGCTGCATGTCACAATACTTTCTCAAAAATCACACTGCTAATGACTGATAAATATAATCTGTTGACAAACATGTAGCCCACAGATATTTTCGTTATGTAGTTACGCAAAGTACGGAACAAATCTTCTGAGTCAGGTATATAAGGATTACATATTGAGCCTGAATAAACTCCTGCATGTTAACTCTTTTGCCTCGTAGGGTTACAAGGTCTGATTCTTAAATGAGAATGTACAAGTGTGCACATTTTTTTCTGCTACATACATATGAATTATGTGAATGTGTGTCAGTTTCCAACTGTAATCTACAATATCAGAAAAAGAATTACACATACACTCTGGAACCTATTGTGCCTTTGTTTGACTGCTGAATGTCAAAGTGCAGCCTGGCTTGGAGTTATCTTTTTTGAGAATGTGAATCTCAATACACCACTTAAACAGCTGGCTAGATATCACTTATTGTTAATTTTTCGCATGCATGCACACACACACACACACACACACACACACCCATACATACACAAACAAGATAGGCAATGTACGTATACTGTAATATTGTGGTGTGTTCATATAACAGTTGTTGTAATGGAAAAGTAACAATGCATTTTGTGTTTCTTCCACATTATGTCAAACGTGGCATGATTTTTGGAAAAAAAATTTATTGAAGATAAAACGTGTTCCGATTTTCCCTGCAACTGTTGTCTAAAACATTTTTTATTCTGAGAGGAATTCACCAAGATATTATCATCCTGCACATAAGTCTTCATGTAAAGTACTTGCTACTCTTGTCTGAATTCAAACAAACTTCAGTTTTCTTAGAAGATATTCAAACAATCCTGGTATCAAATTTCATGAAAATCTGTCCATTGGGAGCGAGGCTGTTACATGCAGACAGTCAAATATGACAAAGCAAATAGTCACTTTTTGCAATGTTGCAAACGTTCCTAAAAATTCACATTGACACCTAACAGCCACAAAAGATATAAATTTTTTCTGCAACACTTGAAACTTCTCAGCAAGCAAAATGGGAGAATTCCAAGGTTCTGTGTCCACGATCCTCAAATATGTATTTTGGCCCTTGAGTAATAATAAAGGAATTACAATTATTAAGTGAATGAATGTTACAAACGATAATACTTTCAAAATATCAAAATTGGACTACTCGCATAAAAGTTCACTGAGGCTGGTAAGGGGCTCTTGAAGTGAAATTAAGAGAATGAAACCTACCCCTCTTAATGCACATATAACAGACATGTTGCATCAAGTATCATGAGTAATATTTATGGTACAGAAGTAGCATGAAAATGTTCTTAGACATGTTACTCAACTGCACAAAGAGGATGATCTAACCACTTGAGCAAGACAACAAGCCACCTTATTTCTGTTTTTGTTGGTCTACATATCCATTCTGTTAGAAACAATATGCTGCAGAAAATATAAGTGTGCTACATTTTACAGAAACCTGTCTCCTCAAAGACTTTTTATTATGCAATTAAATTAAATTCCTCTCAGAAATGATGTTATGTTCTTTCACAGTTTTGCAGCTGCGTTGTGTGGAGAAGGATAAATGTGGACGGTTTGTATTACACTGCCTGCAACTGCGTCCAAAGATGGCTTATAGAACACTGGAAAGTTACAAACTGATCAATATCACTTCACAGAGTGAGGTTACCCGAGGTTTCCCTGTTCGAGTAAGTATTTCTATAGTTCTTTCTTCCTTGTGCACTTGACTGATCATATTTGCATATGAATAAATACTGTATGATCAATAGCTAGATTCGATGTTCCTGCTTGTATGCCATATTTACTCATATAATTTACATGCCATGTTACCCTGCAATTGCTGTCTGAGAGTTCCTTTGTATTAAATCTGTGCATACCACTTTTCATAGCATAATTTTACACATTAGTTTGAGGCTAGGAAAATTAAAGCTCTCTGAGACGACATAAAAGGCTTTGCATTCATTGTGCTATAATTTATGACCATCTTTGTGAACCTGGCTGTCTGATTATACTATTGGGTCCTTAGTTCAGTGGTACACAATTTTCCAAATATCTAAGCAATGCCTCAAAATTCTACATCCCAGAAGGATGGCATACAGCATGTTTCATACTGAGGGTCAATAAATATTAGGTGGCACTGTACAAAATTTACTTGCCCGGGTAACATGGCACTCAGGCAGTCTGCTAGTATCTGTATAATGAAAGAACTTGCCTGTCTGTCTGTCTTGGCAGCCATAACTCATCAGAAAATAAAACAAAGAACTTGATTTTTAGCAGTGGTTTTGGGATAATATGAGATGTGGTTTTGTTTGTGTGCATGTGGGGGGGGAGGCATATGTGGGTGCATGCATATTGAGCAACAATGTTTCCCGCATAAAATGACCTACACTGCAACTCCAGAAAGTAAAGATGGGTGCTTGAAATTTTAGCATTAGTTGCAGGATGATTATGTGTGTGACTTGTGACATGCCAGATATTATATTCAAAATTGCTGCCACTGGATCTGGGTGTCTGTTAGTTTGTGTCTGTGTGGCAGCAATAGCTCATTAGTAAATACAGGTAAAGCAGTCCCTTTACAGGCCTGGACAGGCCCAGAGGGTTCGAGGAAGTTAAGGTTCCCAGATTTCGTGACAACGGCACAGGATGGTGGTAGGTTGTCAGCCTTACGTACCGGCCGCTTTTACCCCCAAGAAATACTCCTGGTACTCATTTCTGTTAGAGGCTGAGTTGACCCCAGGGCCATAGTGTGATCGGAAGAATTTTATGTCAATTTAAAATCCACTGACACCAGCTGGGATTGAACCAGCGACCTTCCAATTTGTAGCACAGCACCTTAACCACTGTAAGGTGGGTACTTGCAATATTGGCACTAGTTTTAGGGTGATTATATGATGCCCATGCCAAATATAATCACAAGTGGGCAATGGGTTTTCTGTCCTTTGGAGTGATGGGTTAAAATTTAAAGAAGCAAATTAGGTTAAGATGTACCTCATTTGAAAAGCCTCACTCTAACAAATATGCACAATAAATAGAAGTAACCATTCCCCTGAGAGTAAAACAACAATAGTATATAAATAATAAGGATGTTTTGTTTTTCTATAAAGGGTGGTCTGGTGTTGGAAGTTGTTGTGGCAAAATATTGGGCAAACCTTGGAGAGGTGACATTAGACTACTCAGTGGAATTCCATGGTGTAAAGCCAGAAAGACCAGTCATAACAATGCATGGTGCTGAAGGTATTTTGTCTTTGGAACTGCGTAGTGGTTTGAGGAGAGAGAAGATTTCTCCTGCTATAACACTCAAGAATGCAGTACAAGTTCTCAGGTGGGTTGCACGTATTAGGTATTGCTTTTTGGCTGGTTGTTGAAGACTACTTAATGTAAGATATTTATGTATATGCATATGATTTTTAAGTTTACCAATATTACCACTATTTGTTTGAATATAAGATGCCCCTTTATATAAGACAACCCACTATCACAACCTTCAGTTTCCAGGGAAGTGCCTATATTCACATTAGCCATGCTTTTATGTAGTTCAGTGTTTGCTTGCTTAATATTCGGGAATTAAATTATCTTCAAAGCTACAATGTTTGCGAATTAACCTTTGAATGAAAGGTTGATGTAGTAAGAAGTTACAGACCGACAACTGAGTTACTTTGTCACTGTTGACACTTTTGTTACTAGAAGAAGAATTGTCTTCCCTACAAATATAAATGGGTTCCTGTCACCGTGGTTTAGTGTGTCCTCAGATTGTGATGGAGCAGGTGGCCTCCAGATATAGGTGACAGCTGCAAGTGCTGAACATATTGAATAAGCAATCACAGGCAGGTAACAGACGAGACTGTCCTGGCTATGGATTTGGGAATGGGGCTGTGACTCCCCTCTGTTCAAAATCAATGTGTAATTGCCAAAGAACAAAGATTTCTGTACTGAGGCACTCTTTAGATAAGTTTGCTCAACTTTTTTGAGCTGTGACCCAGATTAGGTCAGTTGCTTTGTCTTGTGACCCCAGCAGTCAGAAATATACATAGGTGTGAAATAAAAAAGCATGAATTGGTATAACAAGTGGGACAAGTTAATGATTTAATGAAATGAAGATAACGATATGTGTATGTACATACTTCTTCAGTGCCTGAGTTTAGTTCTGTGACTGCTCTTGTGACTCCTGTATCTAGAGTTAGCCTCAAGATCTTGTCAGTATGAATTTTATGTTTTGCGAGGTATTTCTCAAATTGAAAATAATTTCCTGACCATGTGACACTTTTGGCAGAGGAAGGCTAGTTCATTTTTGATAATCCATTGAGTTTTTCCTTCTGGGGCTGGCAATCTTTGTAGGCACCATCAGGGTGTCTGTCTTTTCATAGCATGATGGTCAGGCCAACGTTGCTACAATATTCGTGCAAGTGATTACACTTACAAAAAATAATGCTTTTAATACATTTATCAAAGTAGTGTGGGTTAGGAATAAGTAGATTCATGACCCATAGGTTGAGACACCCTGCAATGTTTGATGGATGTGTTCAAAATGAGTAGTACTGAATGGTTCCAAAGTCTGGACTATTTGGTTACTTTCATTTTGTAAACATTGAATGTGTGCATTTGAGAAACATTCCTGTAACAAGCCATTTTTATGTTACAGGCCTGGGGAATCAAAGATCATTCCCCTGTTAACACGAGACGTCATTCCTCCATCTAGGCAGATATATGAACTACAACTCACATATAGCTTCCACATACCTAAAGCCACAGAGGTCACACCAAACAGGTAAATGTTGAATCAGTTGATTTGATTTGTGATCATGCTATTTTGCCTTATCCTGAATGTTAATCTCTCTTTCTCTCTCTCTCTCTCTATGTATATATCTGTGTGTGCACGCGCATGTGTGTGTGTGTGTGCATGCGCGCGTGTGTGAAATGAAGGTATGATTTGTAATTGGGAAATTGCAGAAAAGACTGGAATTATGACATGCCTGTTTTGGAGCCAACCATCAGAAATGTACATGCATTACAAGCGTTAAAGATGAGTTTCTTGCAGACTCTTAAGAAATGAACAGTAATGTAGAAAGCCTGAAATTAGGATATTCAGAAATATTCAAAAGTAGCAGTTCAAAATGGGGACTTATTTCAATTGTAATATGACAAATAGGCATCTTATTAGAACTCATATCTTAATGGCAACACATCTCTTTATATGATTAAAAATATATAAAACTGCAGTTGAAGACTCAAGTTTTCTGGAATGTTATGCTGCACCACTATTCTTCAGTGTGTCAGTAACTACTTACCATTCCCCCCCCCCCCCCCCCCCTTTCTTTTTTTCTTCTGTTTCTCCGCTATTTTTGTTCATTTTGACACCCTCTTAAAAAATATTTTTTTTTTTATTA
>Ga0131853_10010335_pt1 | contig 17065 bp, 12 predicted proteins | sample TergutLab28metaG_FD_92764 | JGI IMG/M metagenome (GOLD analysis project Ga0131853, IMG submission 92764) | Labiotermes labralis P1 segment gut microbial communities from Petit-Saut dam, French Guiana - Lab288 P1 (version 2) (version 2) | ecosystem: Host-associated > Arthropoda: Insects >... | reverse complement strand
TCGGTCACGATCAGCTCAGCCGTGTCCGAGATCGCGGCCATTCCCCACTCCGCCAGGACGGCCCGTATGTATGCCCGCATCATGCCTGGTGACTCGTTCAGCGCCCGTATCGGCGGCGTCATCTGGGCCAGCGTCCAACGGGTACCTCTGTCTTCCGCGATCATTCGCCCCTGCCTCGTCGAAGAGCCGTTGTGCCGTAATCGGGTGAAAACCGGCCGTCAGGAGCTACAGTGACACCAAGACCTTGCCGGAGATGCTTGACAACGGTCATCGTCAAGAAGATGTCAAGTAATTCAAGGGGGCATCGGGGGTGTCAAGTGGGCAAAGGCCTATCGACTGAACGGCCCGAGAACATCGTTCACGCACTCGGGATGCAGCTCCGGGCGGCCCGCCAGGCGGCGGGAGCGACTCAGGCCCAGCTCGCCGAAAGGCTGAGCGTCACCGAAGGCCTCATCAGCAAGTTCGAGACCGGCGGCCGGGTGCCCCGCGAAGAGCACTTCGCCGCCTGGATGACGGTGTGCGGTGTCCGTGCCCCGCTCTTGCCCGCCCTGCAGTGCATGTGGTGGCTGGCCCGCACCCAGCCCGACACCGCTTCGGCTCAGATGGGGCCGTGGTTCGAGACTGAGTCTCAGGCTCATACCTTGCGTTACTGGATGCCGATCCTTCTTCCTGGACTTGTCCAGGTCGAGGGATATGCCCGCGCGCTATTCGTCGCATGGAGGCAGGACCCGGAAGCAATAGAGGACCTCACGGCCCGGAGGATCGCCCGCCAGTCGATACTGGATGGTCGAGAGGGCCCGGACGTGACGATCGTCCTCTGGGAACCCGTGCTCCAGAACCTGGTCGGCTCTCCCGAAGTGATGCGAGACCAGATGGCCCATCTGGCGGACCTCTGTGATCGCCCCCGAGTCCACCTGCACATCCTGCCTTCAGCGACCGGCGCGAACATGGGGATGTCCGGTCCGATTTCCCTGGCGACAACGCCAGCCAGCGAGGTTCTGCTAAATGAGGGGCTTCCGGATCCTGTCGTAACGGCTGAGGCCGTGCAGGTACGCGGTGCGTCGATTACCTTTAACAACGTCCGTTCGGACGCACTCCCCCGGGCGGAGAGCCGGATGGTCATTGTGGAGGCGATGGAGGGATGGGCCAAGGAATGCTCTGGCGAAAGTCCAGTCACAGCACGGGTGCTACCAACAGTGACTGCATTGAACTTGGCCAGTCCCGTGACGCGATCCTGATCCGTGACACCCAGAACCGCGCGGCCTTCACCCTCCTCGTGACTCCGGCCGTGTGGCAGAACTTTGCCGACCACATGAAGGAAGCCGGGCTTCGCCCGTAGGCGGCCGCCCGGTTAGGGACGCGGATGCCGGTCTGGGGCGCGGGCGGTCGTGCGGGTGCGGCCGGTGGGCTGGCACAGGTCTGAGGTACTAACGCACCATCCGAAAACCACGGATGGCTTGTTATCGATGAAAACCGCACCCGGTGGCCCGGGGGCTGGGGACCGACCGCCGGGCTGGTCAGCCAGGGGACAGGCGGTCCGGGCTTCCCCTTGGGGATCAGGTCCGAGAGAACGGCGCTATCGTGACGGCGTGCTGATCTACAAGATCCTGCGGGCTGAGGAATGGGCCGGATTCGAGGCCGCCGGGCGTTTCGACGGGTCGCCGGACGACCTTCGCGACGGCTTCATCCACTGCTCGACTCGCGAGCAGGCTCCCGCCACCGCCCAGCGCTTCTTCGCCGGCGAGTCGCGCCTCGTGATCGCGGTCCTCGAGACACGCGAACTCGGGGACACGGTCCGCTGGGAAGAGGCGTCCCACGGCGGTCACTTTCCCCACATCTACGGCCCGGCTCCGCTCGGCGCGGTCACCGCCACCTACTTCGCCGACGGCGCCTCCGCTGTCGGCGCCGTCCTGCCGGCGGAGCTTCCGGAGCCGACCGTTCCCGCGGACTCCCGGGCGGAGGTTTTCGGGCGGTACCTCGACTTCTTCCGGGCCACCGTGGCGGCGAAGCTGAGGGCCCTGCCCGAGGAAGCGCTGCGGACCAGTGCGCTGCCGTCCGGGTGGACGCCGCTGGAACTCCTGCGGCACCTCACCTACATGGAGCGGCGCTGGCTGGAGTGGACCTTCGAAGGGGAACCGGTTCCGGACCCGTGGGGCGACCGGCAGGGCGGGCAGCGGAACGGGCGCTGGCACGTGGGGCCCTCCGAGACCCTGGAGGGTCTCCTCGCGGCACTGGATGAACGGGCGGCCAAGAGCCGCCAGATCATCGGGCGTCATTCCCTGGAAGAGACGGGGCCGCCCGGCGAAGGATGGCGCGGCGGCCCGCCCGCGACCCTGGAGCGCGTCCTGTTCCACATGCTCCAGGAGTACGCCCGCCACGTCGGCCACCTCGACATAGTCGCCGAACTCTCCGGCACGGCCACCGGCGAATAGCGATGCACGGGGAGGACCGAAGGCTCGTTGGGAATCGTGACTTCCGGGGCTGATCGCCGGTGCCGTACCCGTCGGTAGCGTGGTCCCGCTAGGGTTGGATTCCAGAGCTCGCAACTGGAGGTGCCGCCGTGGACGCGGACGTGATCGTGGTCGGCCACGGACTGGCCGGGCTGGTGGCCGCGGCCGAGGCGGCCGACGCCGGCCGGAAGGTGCTGCTGCTGGACCAGGAGGGCGAGCAGGCCCTCGGCGGCCAGGCGTTCTGGTCTCTGGGCGGGCTGTTCTTCGTGGACTCGCCGGAGCAGCGCCGGATGCGGGTCAGCGACAGTTTCGAGCTGGCCTGGCAGGACTGGCTCGGGACCGCCGGCTTCGACCGGCCCGAAGACGAGTGGCCGCGCAAGTGGGCCCGCGCCTACGTGGAGTGGGCCGCTACCGAGAAGCAGCCGTGGCTGCGGCAGATGGGCCACAGCGTCGTCCCGGTCGTCGGCTGGGCCGAGCGCGGCGACCAGACCGCCACCGGTCACGGCAACACCGTGCCGCGCTTCCACATCTCCCTGGGCACCGGCCCGGGCGTCGTCGAGCCGTTCGAACGGCGGGTCCGCGCCGCGAAGGACGCCGGACGGCTTGAGTTCCGGTTCCGGCATCAGGTTGACGAGCTCATCGTGACCAACGGCGCCGTCGAGGGCGTCTCGGGGACCATCCTGGAACCGGACGACGCGCCCCGGGGCCAGCCCACCAACCGGACCCCGACGGGGACCTTCGAACTCCGGGCCCAGGCGGTCATCGTCGCCTCCGGCGGCATCGGCGGCAACCACGACCTCGTCCGGCAGACCTGGCCCCGCGAGCGTCTCGGCGAGCCGCCCGCGCACATGCTGTCCGGGGTGCCGAAGCACGTCGACGGCCGGATGATCGGCATCACCGAGAAGGCCGGCGGCCAGGTGATCAACCGGGACCGGATGTGGCACTACGTCGAGGGCATCGACAACTGGAACCCGATCTGGCCGATGCACGGTATCCGGATCCTGCCCGGCCCGTCGTCCCTGTGGCTGGACGCGGCCGGCGAGCGCCTTCCCGCGCCCTACTACCCCGGCTTCGACACCCTGGGGACCCTGGAGCACCTGCGCAAGACCGGCCACGACTACAGCTGGTTCATCCTGAACAAGCGGATCATCGCCAAGGAGTTCGCGCTGTCAGGGTCGGAGCAGAACCCGGACATCACCAGCAAGGACCGCAAGCAGATCATCGCCAGCCGTCTCGGCGGCGGCGTGCCCGGCCCGGTCCAGGCGTTCCTCGACCACGGCGCGGACTTCGTGACGGCCCACACCATTCGCGGCCTCGTCGACCGGATGAACGAGCTTTCCGGCGGCGAGCCCGCCCTGGACCCGGACGCCATCGAGGTGATGGTGGACGCGCGGGACCGGGACGCGGTCCTCCCGTTCGGGAAGGACGGCCAGATGACCGCGGTCCGGGGCGCCCGCCGGTTCCTCGGCGACCGGCTGCAGCGGACCGCCAAGCCGCACGCCCTGCGGGACCCGGCGGCGGGCCCGATGATCGCGGTCCGGCTGCACGTGCTCACCCGCAAGAGCCTCGGCGGCCTGCACACCGACCTGTCCTCCCGCGTCCTCGGCGCGTCCGGCGAACCGGTGCCGGGCCTGTACGCGGCGGGGGAGGCCGCGGGCTTCGGCGGCGGCGGCGTCCACGGCTACCGGTCCCTGGAGGGCACGTTCCTCGGCGGCTGCCTCTTCTCCGGCCGCGCCGCCGGCCGCGCCGCCGCGGAGGCGACCGCGTAGGAGAGAGACCGCGTGGGAGAGACTGCCTGAGGCGGTCGGCCCGGCGGGCGATATAACGGGCTTATGGCCTCTAACGACGAACTGCGCAGCGCCCTCGGGCGGATCGGGATCTGGATGCCGCCGCCGGCGGCGGCCGGGGTCGACCCCGCCGGGTACGGGCGAGAGATCGAGCAGGCGGGATTGGCGTCCGTCTGGTTCCCGGGCGTCAATGACCCGGGCTCCTTCGACTACATCGAGCAGGTTCTGGCCGGGACGGACCGCCTGATCGTGGGCACCGGCATCGCGAGCGTCTGGCACTGGGAGCCGGCGGACATCGCCGAGCGGGCCAGCCGGCTGTCCGCGGCGTACGGCGGCCGGTTCATCCTGGGCCTCGGTGCCAGCCACGCCCCGGTGGTCGAGTCCATCGGCCAGGAGTACGTGAAGCCCTACACCAAGACGGCCGGGTTCGTCGGCGCGCTTCCGGACACGGCCGCCCCGGTCGTCCTGGCCGCTCTCGGGCCGAAGATGCTCAGGCTGTCCGCCGACAAGACGGCGGGCGCGCACCCGTACTTCACCCCGCCCGCGCACACCAGGGTCGCGCGCGAGACGCTAGGCGCCGCGCCACTGCTGATTCCCGAGATCGCCGTCGCGCTCGCGCCGGGGGAGGAGGGACTGGCCCAGGCCCGCGCCTATGCCAAGTTCTACCTCCAGCTGCCCAACTACACGAACAACCTCAAGAAGTTCGGATTCGACGACGCTGACGTCACCGGAGCCAGCGAGCGTCTGCTCGACGCCGTCGTGCCGAACGGCGAGGAGGCGGCGGTCGCCCGCGTCCGCGAGCACCTCGACGCGGGCGCGGACACCGTGCTGGTCCAGCTCATCGGGCCGGACGGCAAGTTCGCCGCCGGCGACCTGGGCCGTCTGGCGTCCCTGCTGAGCGACCTTCAGTCCTAGAGAACCCGAACAGTTCCCAGGGAACCCGAAAGCGCCGGGACCGCGTCGCGGCGGTCCCGGCGCCAGGCGCCGGCCGGTTAGCTGGCGGCCTTGTCGGTTTCCTGGCGGGGGATGGCGAGCCGCCGCCAGGCGGTAGCGAATTCGCTCTGGTGCTGGACCGTGCCCCCGCAGGCGGAGACGATCGCGATGACCATCTCCAGCCCGGGCAGCGAGTCGCCGCCCAGCGCGGTGCAGATCGTGGACGGGGCGAACTGGCGCTTGCAGTTCCTCGACATGATCCGGTACGACGGGCTGCCCGCCCAGATGCGGTATTTCCGCAGGCAGTCCAGGAACTCGGCGATCGTCTCCGCGCTGCCGGGATCGGGGCGCAGGTCCGTGCCGGGCAGGTCCGGGATCGGCGGCGGAACCGCCGCGCCCGCCTCCAGCCGGGAACCGGATCCCTGGATGACGGATTCTCCGATGGCGGGTTCCCGGAGGCCGGCGGCCCCCCGGTTGTCCCAGCCCGGCTGGCGGAGCACCGTCGCGGCCGGAGCCGCGCCCTCGGCGGTGCTCGCGAACGCCGTCGCGAAGGACCTGTCCAGGGTCGTCTGGTCAACGCCCCTGGCCCGGAGCTTTTCGTAGGCGTCGGTGAGAAGACGGCGGCTGAACGTGAGAGCGTCGCCGGCCGGGCTGGCGGCGGATCGCAGGTGGTGCGGCTTGCTGGTGGCGCAGTGGAGATTCGTGGCTGAGGCGTGACGTGGCTGATAATCGCCCATGGCGGATGCCCCCTGTTGGCTTGTTCTACCCCTCGTTGGCCATTTCCGGCATAAGGTGCTAATCGGAACGGATGGTTCGATGTCGTCTCTAAGGTGGAGTGAGACGACGTTGTTCCTTAACGGTACTCCTGCATGTGCATCTTGTGGTGTTTTTTGAGCGCCTTTTCGTAAAAGAGGTTCTGTTCGGATCTGTTCATGACCGTTCGCTTCCATCGTATTGCCGCTGGCTCAACAAACCCGCTTGCCAAAAGCCGCTTATCCGACGATTATTAGAATGCACCCACTGCACAGAAGTTCTGATGAGCTTCTGGCACGGCTTGTTCTGGAACGGATGGGCTTGACTGCAATGGGGTTCTGCACCGTCGGGGGCCGCCCAGTGGAGGGGCGGTCCCCGGCCTGACCTCGCTTGATGCGCCCATCGTGGATACTTTACTCCCGGTTCCCCCGCCGTCGCCCGATTAATTCGGTAATTATACCTATGTAGCTCAGCGATTGCTTTTCGTGCCTTCTAGGTAATGAGGGCGTCCGGTTTTTAGCGCTCTCAATAACCCCTCTTGGACGGACTTTTCCGCACGAACTGCCGGGACTGGTGTGGATCAAGTGCTGCCCGGTGCTCAAGGTGTGATTGCGCTGGGTAATAATCGCCTCATCCGCTGGAAGGCAAGGGGGCCGCGGGTGGACGTGCTTGACCTTTCGCGCTGGCAGTTCGGCGTGACCACCGTGTATCACTTCCTGTTCGTGCCGATCACCATAGGGCTGGGCTTCTTGGTCGCGGGCTTCGAGACCGCGTGGCTGCGCAGCGGGAACGACCGCTGGCTGCGCCTGACGAAGTTCTACGGGAAGCTCTTCACCATCAACTTCGCGCTCGGCCTGGTGACCGGAATTGTGCAAGAATTCCAGTTTGGGATGAATTGGTCGGCGTATTCGCGGCTGGTCGGAAACATCTTCGGGGCGCCGCTGGCCATGGAGGCGCTGCTCGCCTTCTTCCTGGAGTCGACGTTCCTGGGGCTGTGGATCTTCGGCTGGGAACGGTTGCCGCGCAAGGCGCACAACGCCTGCATGTGGATCACCGCGGCCGGCACGGTGCTGTCGGCCTACTTCATCCTGGCCGCCAACGCCTGGATGCAGCACCCCGTCGGCTTCCTCTACAACCTCGCGACCCGCCAGGACAACCTGCGCAGCTACTTCGACGTCATCTTCAACCCCGCGGTGCTGATGGGGTTCCCGCACGTGATCGCGGGTGCCTTCCTGACCGCCGGGGCGCTCGTGGCGGGCGTCGGGATGTGGCACGTCATGCGGGCGAAGACCCCGGCCGCCGACGTCCGCGCTTTCCGGTCCGCGGTCCGCGCGGGGGCGATCACCGTGCTGGCCGCGACGGTCGTGGTCATCGCCACCGGCGACATCCAGGGCAAGATGTTCACCACCCAGTACCAGCCGATGAAGATGGCCGCGGCCGAGGCCCTGTTCCACACCGCCCGGCCCGCCCCGTTCAGCCTCCTCACCATCGGGAACCTGAACGGCACCCGCGCGATCTTCGAGATCACGGTTCCCCGGCTGCTGTCGTTCCTGGCCACCGGCAACTGGAACGATCAGGTCCAGGGCATCAACAACCTGCAGCAGCACTACAGCCAGCTCTACGGCCCCGGGAACTACACGCCGAATGTCCCGGTCATCTACTGGACGTTCCGGGGGATGATCTTCGCCGGGCTGCTGGCGGGACTCATCGCCCTCTTCACGCTGTGGCTGACCCGGCGCGACCGGGCCCCGAAGTCGCGTCTCATGCTGGGGGCCGCCATCGTGCTCCCGTTCCTGCCCCTGCTGGGCAACGCCTTCGGCTGGATCATGACCGAGATGGGCCGCCAGCCCTGGGTGGTGTGGGGCCAGATGAAGACGGCCCAGGGGGTGTCGGCCATCTCCGGCGGGGAGGTTCTCGCGTCGCTGATCGTCTTCACCCTGCTGTACGGGGCGCTCGCGGTGATCGAGGCCGGGCTCATGTTCAAGGCCATCCGGGCGGGCCTGCCGTCCGCCGAGGAGGCGCAGGTGCCCGCCCAGAGAGCCGGCAGCGACCAGACCGAGCCGACCCTCGTCTACTGAGCCGGGAGTTCGTCGTCATGCACCTGTCTGATCTGTGGTTCATCGCCATCGCGGTGCTGTGGGCCGGGTACTTCGTCCTGGAAGGGTTCGACTTCGGCGTCGGCATCCTGCTGCCCTTCCTGGGCCGCCACGCCGGAGGCGGCGCCCACGCCGACCCGGCCAGCGGCGACCTGCAGCGCCGGGTCATGATCAACGCGATCGGCCCGGTCTGGGACGGGAACGAGGTCTGGCTGCTGACCGCCGGCGGCGCGACGTTCGCCGCGTTCCCGGCCTGGTACGCGGCCATGTTCAGCGCCTTCTACCTGCCGCTGCTGATCGTCCTGGTCGCGCTGATCATCCGCGGCGTCGCCTTCGAGTACCGGGGCAAGCGCGACAGCACCCGGTGGCGGGCCGGGTGGGACACGGCCATCTTCCTCGGCTCCGCCGTGCCCGCCCTGCTGTGGGGCGTCGCGTTCGGCAACATCGTGCGCGGCATTCCGATCCTTGTGTCCCCCACCACGGGCGCGGAGCGCTTCACCGGGAACTTCTTCACGTTCCTCAACCCGTACGCGATCGGTGGCGGCCTGACCACGTTCACCCTCTTCACCCTGCACGGCGCCCTGTTCCTGAGCCTGAAGACCACCGGCGACCTCCGCAAGCGCGCCCGCCGCACCGCCGCCGCGGCGGCGGTGCCCGCTATCGTCTTCGGCGGCGGGTTCCTGGCCTGGACCGGCGCGTCCTACCGTTCCGGCACCACCAGCGGAGCCGCGATCGCGTCGGTGACCTGCGCCGCGCTGGCCGCCGTCGCGCTGGCCGCCGTGGCGGTCCTGACCCGGCTGGGCAAGGAACTGCCCGCGTTCACGGCCAACGCGGTCGCCATCGCCGCCGCCGCGGCGTCCCTGTTCACGGCCCTGTACCCGCGGGTGCTGCCGTCGACCCTCGGCGCCGCCAACGACCTGTCCACGGCCAACGCGGCGTCGACCGCGCAGACCCTGATGATCATGACGGTGGTCGCCTGCATCTTCCTCCCGGTCGTGCTCGCCTATCAGGCCTGGACGTACTGGGTGTTCCGCAAGCGGATCACCGCGCCCCGGGTCGCGGCGGGCCCGGTCACCGTGCCCGCCGCCCGCGCGCCCGAGCCCGAGCCGGAACCCGGGAAGGAAGACCGGCGGCACCGCGGCCTGCTGCACCGGCACGGCTCCGGCGGCCGGGACAAGGACTGAGGTGCGGCCCCTCGACCCGCGCCTGCTGCGGCACGCAAGGCCGGCCGCCGCCGGCGTGGCCGTCCTCGCCGGGGCGGGCCTGGTCACCGCCGCCGCCGTGATCGTCCAGGCGCGGCTGCTGGCCGACGGCATCACCAGCGTCTTCACCGGAGCGCGCCCGGCGGGCGGCCCGGGGCCCGGCACCGCCCTGCTGACCGCCCTCGCAGCGGTCGTCGCCGTCAGGGTCCTGGCGGCATGGGTGTCCGACGCGGCGGCCGCCCGGGCGGCCGCCGCCGCCAAGTCGGGCCTGCGCCGGGCCCTGCTGGCGAAGGTCCTCGCGCGCGGGCCGGCCGGGGAGGACCGGAGCACCGACCTGGCCCAGCTCGCCACCTCGGGACTGGACGGCCTCGACGGGTACTTCACCGGATACCTGCCGAAACTCATCCTGGCCCTCATCGTTCCCCTGGCCGTCACGGTGATGATCGCCCGCACCGACCCGGTCTCCGGGGTCGCCGTGGCCGTGACGCTGCCGCTGGTCCCCCTGTTCGGCGCGCTGATCGGGATGACCGCGGGCCGCCAGGCGAAACGGCGCTGGCTGGCCCTGGCCACGCTGGGCCATCACTTCCTGGACGTGGTCACCGGCCTGCCCACGCTGAAGGTGTTCGGCCGGGCCGGATTCCAGCGCGGCCGCATCGCCGAGGTCACCGACGCGTACCGGACGGCCGCCCTCGGCACGCTCCGGCTCGCGTTCGCCTCGGGCCTGGCCCTGGAACTCGTCGCCACCATGTCGGTCGCCCTGGTGGCCACCGAGACCGGCCTGCGCCTGGCCTACGGCCATCTCGGCCTGACCGCCGCCCTGACCGTGCTGATCCTCGCGCCCGAGGCCTACCTTCCGCTGCGCGCCGCCGCGGCCCAGTTTCACGCCGCCGCCGACGGCCTCACCGCCGCCGGGCGGGTCCTGGAGATCTGCGAACGGCCCGTGCCCGACGCCCCCGCCGGCGACGGGGGACCGGTGACCGTCTCCGGCCTCGCCGTCCGCCGCGAGGGCCGGGCCGGCCCCGCGCCCGCCGGCCTGTCCCTCGCCCTCGCTCCCGGCCGGATCACCGCGATCGCGGGGCCGAGCGGCTCCGGCAAGTCCACGCTGATCAGCGTCCTGCTCGGCTTCACCGTCCCGTCCGAGGGCACCGTGAGCCGGACCGTCCGCCACGAGGCGGGCTGGCTGCCGCAGGACCCCGTGCTGTTCGAGGGCACCGTCGCGGCCAACATCCGCCTGGGCTGGCCCGGCGCCCCCGGGCGCGCGGTCGCCGACGCCGCCCGGGCCGCCGCCCTGGACGACGTTCCCCTGGACCGGGTCCTGGGAGCCCGCGGCGCGGGCCTGTCCGCCGGGCAGCGGCGTCGCGTCGCCCTGGCCCGGGCCCTGCTGCCGGACCGGCCCTTCCTGCTGCTGGACGAGCCGACCGCCGGCGTCGACCCCGCCCGCGAAGCCCTGATAACAGCGACGCTGCGGGAGCGGGCCGCCTACGGCCGCGCCGTCCTCGTCGCCTCCCACCACCCGGCCGTCCTCGACACCGCCGACGACATCGTGTTCACCGGCCGGGAGCTCGTCCGTGACTAGGAAACTCACCCTGGCCGCCATCCTGGGCACCCTGGCCGCGTGCGCGTCGGTCGGGCTGCTGGCCACCTCGGCCTGGCTGATCTCCCGCTCCGCGCAGCGCCCGCTGATCCTCGCCCTCATGGCCCCCGCCGCCGTCGTGCAGGCGTTCGGGATGGCCCGGGCCGGGCTGAGGTACGCCGAACGGCTCGCCGGGCATGACGCGGCCCTGCGCAAACTCGCATCCATCCGAACGGGCCTGTACTCCTCCCTCATTCCCCTCGCCCCGGCGGCGCTGCCGGAGTACCGGTCCGGGGACCTGCTGTCCCGGCTGGTCACCGACATCGACTCCCTCGCCGACCGGTGGCTGAAGGTCCGGCTGCCCTACGCGGCCGCGCTGGTCGCCGGCGCCGCGGCGGTTGCCCTCGTCGCGGCCCTGGTGCCCGCGGCCGGAATCGTCCTCGCCGCCACCCTGGCCGCCGCGGCCCTGGCCGCGCCGGCGATAGCCCTCGCCACGGCCCGCCGGGCCGAGCGCGCCATCGTGCCGCTCCGCGCCGACCTCGCCGCCGCCACGATGGACCTCGTCGACGGGGCCGCCGAACTCGCCGTCTTCGGGGCCGGAGAGCGGGTCCTCGCGGGCGTGGCGAGGAAAGAAGCGAAGGTGGCGGAAGCGACGATCCGTTCGGGATACGGGAAAGCGGCCGGCTCGGCGACGTCGGCCCTGGCCGCCGGGGCCGCGGCATGGGGCTGCCTGGCCCTGGGGGCCCTCGCGGTCAGCCGCGGGGCACTGCCCGGGGTCCTGCTGGCCGTCGTGGTGCTCACCCCGCTCGCCGTCCACGAGGTGTTCGCCGCCCTGGCCCCGGCCGCGCAGGAGACGCCGCGGCTGCGCGCGGCCGCGGCCCGGGTGTCCTCGCTGCGCCGCCGTCCGGCCCCGGTGGTCGAGCCCGAGTCGGGTGCCCCGCTGCCCCTGCCCCCGCCGCCCTACGACCTGGTCATCGAGGGACTGTCCGCGCGGTGGCCCGGCGGCCCGGCCGTGTTCGAGGACCTGTCGTTCTCCGTTCCCGCCGGGACGCGGACCGTCCTCACCGGGCCGAGCGGCTCCGGGAAGACGACCCTGGCCATGGTCCTGCTGCGGTTCACCGAGCCGGCCGCCGGGCGGGTGCTGCTGAACGGCACCGACCTGGCCGCCCTGCCCGGGGACGCCGTGCGGTCGGTCATCGGGCTGTGCGCGCAGGACGCCCACGTCTTCGACTCCACCATCGAGGCCAACCTCCGGCTGGCCCGCCCGGAGGCGTCCCAGGCCGAACTCCGGTCCGCGCTGGCCCGCGCGCGGCTGCTGGACTGGACCGACTCGCTGCCCCGGGGGCTGTCCACGCCGGTGGGGGAGCACGGCGCGAAACTGTCCGGCGGGCAGCGGCAGCGGTTGGCCCTCGCGCGGGTCCTCCTCGCCGGGTTCCCGGTCGTGATCCTGGACGAGCCGGCCGAGCACCTGGACGAGCGGACCGCGGCCGAGCTGACGGCTGATCTTCTGACGGCGACCGCCGGGCGTACGGTCCTGCTGATTACCCACCGCCCCGTTGACGGCACAGACCAGGAAGCTACGGTGAGCATGTGCGCGCACGCAGAACGCTAATTGCCGGAGCCGGATCCGCGATTCTCGCCGCGGTCGCGCTGACGGCATCGCCGGCCGGGGCGAAGGCGGCGACCGCCCCGAGCGGGATCCGGGCGCCCTACGCCGAAGTGGCGAACGCCGCCTCCGGCGGGATCCTGTGGGACGCCAGCCCCCAGGCCCGGGTGCCGATGGGGTCGATCACCAAGGTGATGACCGCCTACGTGGTCATCCGGGCCGGGAACCTGGGACGGCTGATCACCGTGCCCAAGGGCATCACCGCCTACGACAAGAAGTACGGCGGGTCCACCGCCGGGCTCAAGCCGGGGCAGAAGCTCACCGCGCGGCAGCTGCTGTACGCGATGCTGATCCCGTCCGGCTGCGACGCCGCCTACACCCTGGCCCAGGCCTACGGCCCGGGCCAGCGGGGGTTCATCGCCAAGATGAACGCGGCCGCCGCCGGGCTCGGCCTGCCCGGCACGCACTTCACCGACCCCAGCGGGCTGCCGGACCCGACGGAGACCTCCACCTACTCCACCGCCGGCGACCTGGTCGCCCTGGGCCGGGACGCGATGAGCCTGCCGCTGTTCGCCACGATCGTGGCGACGGCGAAGCACCATGTCGCGCAGGCCAAGGGCGAGCATCCCGCCTACGCCTGGAAGACGTCCAACCCGCTGCTGGGCCACTACGCGGGCACCACCGGCATCAAGACCGGTGACACCCAGGCCGCGGGCGACTGCCTCCTGTTCGAGGCCAGGCGCGACGGAGTGCCGGTGATCGGCGTCGTCCTGGACGAGAAATCCTGGAAAGCCGCCACCCGGGACGCGAAGTCCCTGCTGAACTACGGCTTCGCCAGTTCCTGACGCGCCTCAGGCCAGGAACGCGGCGATGCGCTCGAGCCCGTCGTGGAGGGCCTCGCGGGAGGCGGCGTAGGAGAGACGGACGTGGGTATCGGCGGTGCCGTCGCTGAAGTCCCGGCCCGGGGTGAGCGCGACGTGCGCCTCGGCTAGCACGCGCTGGCAGAAATCCCAGGCCGTCAGGCCGGTGCCGCTGATGTCGAAGTACACGTAGAACGCGCCGTCCGGCGGGACGGGGACCGGCAGGCCGATCTTCGCGAGCCCGTCGAGGACGATCTGGCGGCGGGCGAGAAGTTCGAGGCGGCGTTCCTCGGCGATGGCCAGGGACTCAGGGGTGAAGCAGGACAGCGCCGCGGTCTGGGCCGGGGTGGAGGCGCAGATGTAGTAGCTCATGGCCAGCCGCTCGACCGGTTCGGTGAGCTCGGCGGGCAGGACGGCCCAGCCCAGGCGCCAGCCGGTCATGCCGAAGTACTTGGAGAAGCTGTTGATGACGATCGCGCCGGGGTCGGCGTCCAGCACCGACCGGGCCGGGGCCCCGTCGGGAGCCGGGTCGGCGAGGTTCAGGTAGATCTCGTCGACGACCCGCCAGGCGTCCCGCTCGCGGGCGCCCGCGCAGATGGATGCCAGTTCGCCGTGGGGGATGGACGTGCCGGTCGGGTTCGACGGGGAGGCGATCATCACCGCCTTGGTCTTGTCGGTCCAGGCGCTGGCGACCGAGCCGGCGTCCAGCTGGTAGCGGGCCTGAGGCGTGGTGGCCACGGACCGGATCACGCCGCCGAACGCCTGGATGAGCTGCCGGTTCGCCGGGTAGGACGGGTCGGCCAGGATGACCTCGTCTCCCGGGTCGAGGGTCGCGGCGCAGGCCAGCAGCAGCGCGCCCGACGCGCCGGACGTGACCGCGATCCGGGCCGGGTCGACGTCGACGCCGTGCTGGTCGCGGTAGAACCCGGCGATCGCCTCCCGCAGCGCGGGCAGCCCGAACGCCGACGTGTAGGGCAGCGCCCGCCCGTCCATGATGCCGCGCATCGTCTCGCGCACCGCGGGCAGCGCCCCGAAGTCGGGCTCCCCGATGTTCAGCTTGGCGACCTTGTGTCCCGCGGCCTCCAGCGCCGCCGCCTGATCCCCGAACGCCATCGCGTAAAACGGCTCGGCGCCCCGCGCCCGCTCCGACAGTTTCACGGCCCTCCCTGTGGTCAGGCGCCGACTTTACCCGAGGCCAGCGTGACGGGGGCTGCGGAGGGGGTTGTCCTCGTGGGGGAGCGCGTCGTACTCTCGTCCATAGTTCGTGTACCAACTAATAGGGCGGTATGGCATGCAGTTCTATCTCGACGGCTTCCGGCCCGGCGATCCCGACGTGCGGCCGGAGGCGGCGAAGATGGACGGCGTGCCCGATGTCGTCGACGTTCTGGTGATCGGCAACGGGCCCGCGGGGTCGCTGCTCGCGGCGCAGCTCGCGGAGTTCGGCGGCATCTCGACCCGGTTCATCGAACGCCGTCAGACCCCGATGGAGAAGGGGCAGGCCGACGGCGTCCAGTGCCGGACCGTCGAGATGTTCTGCGCGTTCGGCCTCGCCGACCAGCTGAACCGCGAGGCTTACCACATCACCGAGACCGCCTTCTGGGGCCCGGACGAGGACAACCGGGGCATCGTCCGCACCGGCCGCGTGATCGACACCGAGGAGGGCATCTCGGAGTTCGGGCACGTGATCATCAACCAGGCCCGGCTGCAGCAGTACCTGGTCGGGAAGATGGGGCAGGCCCCGACGCGGCTGGCGCCGGAGTTCGGCATGGAGGTCATGGACGTCCGCCTCCCGGAGGAGGAGTCCGAGCCGGTGCGCGTCACCGTGCGCCAGCTCAACGTCGAGGGCCAGCCGGAGACGGTCATCAAGGCCCGCTACGTCGTCGGCTGCGACGGCGCGCGCAGCACGGTCCGCCGCGCGCTTGGCGTGAGGCTGGTCGGCGACCCGCAGTTCCACGGCTGGGGCGTGCTGGACGTCCTGGGGCAGTCGGACTTCCCCGACATCCGCCGCAAGTCGATCATCGTGTCGCCGACCGGCGGCCTCGCGGTCATCCCGCGCGAGGGCGGCTACCTGACCCGCCTCTACGTCGACCTCGGCGACATCGAGCCCGGCGAGGCGATCCGCGAGCGGGTGACGGAGGAATACATCGTCGAGGCGGCCAAGCGGCTCTTCGCGCCGTATGCGTTCGAGCCCAGGCAGATCCCGTGGTGGTCGATGTACGAGGTGGCGCAGCGCGTGACCGAGCGCTTCGACGACGTTCCGGACTCCGAGCGCGGCACGCGCAGCCCGCGGGTCTTCATCGCCGGGGACGCCTGCCACACGCACAGCGCGAAGGCCGGCGGCGGCATGAACATCTCGATGCAGGACACGTTCAACCTGGGCTGGAAGCTGGCCGCCGTGCTCGAGGGCCGCAGCCCGGCCAGCCTGCTGGACACCTACAACGCCGAACGCCAGCCCATCGCCCAGGAATTCATCGACTTCGACAAGGCGTGGGCCCTGATGGTCGACGGCAAGACCGCCGACGGCGAGGACGTCTCGACCGACGAGATCCGGGCCCGGTTCACCGACATCGGGCGCTTCACCGCGGGCGTCGCCACGCGCTACCCCGGTGGCCTGATCGTCGGCGACGACCGCCACCAGAAGCTCGCGAACGGCTACACCGTCGGCATGCGCTTCCACTCCGCCCAGGTCGCCCGCCTGGCCGACACCCGGCGCATGCACCTGGGCCACGTTCACGAGGCCGACGGCCGGTGGCGGCTGTACGCGTTCGCGGACCGCGCCCCGGTCACCTCGCCGGCGTCCCGGCTGCGGGCGCTGTGCGACTTCCTCGCCGGCGACCCGGAGTCGCCGGTCCGCCGCTTCACCCCGCCCGGCGCCGACATTGACGGGGTCTTCGACGTCCGCGGCGTGCTCCAGCAGAGCCACGACGAGGTCGAGTCCGGCGACCTGCCCGCCCTGCTCCGGCCGGTCAAGGGCTCGCTCGGGCTCACGGACCACGAGAAGGCGTTCACCCCGGATATCAACGGCGGCGCGGACATCTTCGACCTGCGCGAGATCGACCGCGAGCGGGGCGCCCTGGTCGTCGTCCGGCCGGACCAGTACGTCGCGCACGTCCTGCCGCTCGATGCCCGCGGCGAGCTCACGGCGTTCTTCGCGCGGTTCATGACCGCCGCCGGCTGAGCCACTGGAAGTAGTTCGTGTACGTACTAGTCTGCCGGACCCGGTGAGGAGAACAGCTCAATGTCGCGCTTCTGGACGCTGGGGCATGTCCTGCGCCGGTGTCATCAGGCCAACATCGCCGCCTGGTCCGCCGCCGTCGGGCCGGTCCCGACGGCACCGCAGGCCGCCGTCCTCTCGGCCCTCGCCGAGACTGACGGCGCCGACATGCAGTTCGTCGGCACCGTCGCCAGCCTGGAGAAGACCACGCTCACCGGCGTCGCCCGCCGGCTGGAACGGGACGGCTGGATCCGGCGCCAAGAGGACCCCCGGGACCGCCGGCGCCATCTCCTCGCCCTGACCACCGCGGGCCGGGTCGCCCTCGGCCAGACGATGCCGCTGGCCGCCCGGGCCGGGACCGGCTTCCTCGCCCCGGTGCCCGCCGCCGACCACGCACGGCTCACCCGTCACCTGCGCGAACTTGGCCGGGTCTCTCCGGAACCGCCGCCCGGCATCGCCCTCGGCGAGACCGCCTGGCAGCGGCTGACCGCCACCCCCGGCCACTTGATCCGCCGCGCCCAGCAGGCCCACACCGCGCACTGGCTCGCCGAGTTCGGGCAGGACCTGACCGGCCCCCAGTACGCCGTGCTC
>Ga0131853_10010334_pt1 | contig 17065 bp, 6 predicted proteins | sample TergutLab28metaG_FD_92764 | JGI IMG/M metagenome (GOLD analysis project Ga0131853, IMG submission 92764) | Labiotermes labralis P1 segment gut microbial communities from Petit-Saut dam, French Guiana - Lab288 P1 (version 2) (version 2) | ecosystem: Host-associated > Arthropoda: Insects >... | reverse complement strand
GTTCTCTCCTGTTCCCTAAAATCCCCCCCCCCTTAAAAAAAGGGAAAAAAAAAAGGGTTTTTCCCCCTTTGTGTGGGGTTTGGGGGGGCGGCATTTTCTCCGGGTTGGGGGGGTTTGGGGGGGGGGGGGGGGGGGGGGTGCATACCGAACCGCAGACGACAAACAAAAAAGTCTGCAAACATTGTGGTAGCCTGTGCTAAACCCCCCCCCCCCATTCTAAAAATAGATCCCCCATCATTCATGCACGAAGAAACAAAATGGCAATCAAATTCGAAACAAATGGTGCGAAAGACAAAACATGACGATACGAGCCCGAAGTCGTTTTCAAGCAGAATACCTCAGTGGAAGCGCCGTGTTGCACGGCGCACATGGAGTGTGACGTAGAGCGTTCGTATTATAAATCCACAAACTACTACTGTCCGCAGGTAACACCGCGCAGGGCGATTTTCACTTCCATTTAACTGACCCCCATATATTTCTTCGTTCATAAATTCCAAAATTTTATGCATGGTTTCGTACTGACTGTACGCCATTTTTTGAATTGAATCTAGAAAACAAAAACAGCACTAACTTCTTCACAGTTGGTCAACTAACCAATAAATTCCAGGCATCTTGTTACGTAGCCCAAAGTTTCAACACCCTGTCACATTTGAGGTTCCGACACCATGAGTATTCAGCCTGGCAGGATACGACGTCATGTCGTTTGACATGTGGATACTGCCCACGAAGAGAAACGTGTTTCATTCACGTTCAGGGTCAAAGGGACATGTTTCTATCCTGAGAAAGTAGGCAGCAGATTCTCCCGAAACGCTGCCAACAATCTACCAAACTGCACGACGTCTCACACACACTGAGACCCTAACTTGGTTCATTGTTTGTTTTTGGCGCGACAGCCGCCAGTGGGCCTCACGAGGTTTCTAGATCACACACAAAGACGCACCACAGTCAGTAGGACTCCTCTTGATGAGTGATCAGCTCGTCGCAGAGACCTCTACCTGACAACACACAACACTCACAACAGACAAACATCCATACCTCTGGTGGGATTCGAACCCACAATCCCAGCAGGCGAGCGGCCGAAGACCAACGCCTTAGACCGCGCGACTATTGGGACTGGCAAAGTTAGTTCATTATGGGACTTAATAAACAGATTATATAACCCTATTCTGAGCCGAATGAATCAAATTCATATCTTCATATTATCCTGCCATCTACGTTTAGGTCTACAGACTGATCTTTTCCATAAACTTTCCCCCACCCTTCCCTCCCATTATATTCAAATGCCTGTTACATACATTACACATCCCATTTGGTGTGCTGTCACACCAACTGGAATACTAATAACGAGACTTTCAATGTGAAATTTTCTTCTCTTGTTAGCTGTGTGATTTCCCACCTCTCATTTCATATGGAAGGAGCCACCGTGGCAAGAGGTTCAATTGTACTGGTGTTAATATGGATTGGATCACAATGCCTGCACATCTCCGTCGAAACAATCCATTGCTAAGCTTGTTTCTCATAAACAGCAGCAAGATACAGCACAGCAAATCTCAGCCATTACGGTGCTTGCAGCTCGCTCCAACCTTTTAATTAAAATCTTATTGAATAGCTCAATGCATGGCTCGCAGGTCCCTGGAAGGGAACGTACCCCCCTTGTGCGGTACAACCACTGGAATGTCTAAATACCCCCAACCCTTCAAGACAGGGAACTAAACGGGAGGAATGGAATTTCAAAAGAAGATATTTTACAGAAGACTGAGTTAACATTCTTTGTTAAGTTGCTCTATTTCGGGTACGTAAAAGCATGGTAATGTAAAAACTACAAGTATAGAGTTTGGTAATGCAGTTCCTTGGCTCATTACTCGTACCGCAGAGACCCGGGTTCACTGCTAGGGCAGTCTATTCGCGATCTGTGGTGGAGAAAGTGGCATCGCGATACGTTTTCCTCCGACTATTACAAAATCTCCTTGTCAGTTACTATTCCACTAATGTTCCGTTTACATTCACCTGTCATCCGACGGACGGTCAATGAGCTCCTTAGGGTCCAGAGTACTACAAAGACATAATTTCAGAACACCATAAAAGAATCAAAAGAAATGTGTTCTTTCTCATAAACACACTGATAAGCTCGAGAAAATTAGATGGGCGGAGCATGTAGCGCGTATAGGGGAAAGGAGAGGCGTCTACAAGGTTTTGGTGGGGAAACCTGAAGGAAAGAGACCACTTGGAAACCCCAGGCGTAGATTGGAGGATAATATTAAGATGGATCTTCAGGATTTGAAATGAGGGGTTGTGGAATGGATCGAGCTGGCTCAGGATATGGACAGGTGGCGGCACTTGTGACTGCGGTACTGAACCTTCGGGTTCCATAAAATGCGGGGAATTCCTTGAATGGCTGAGAAAAGGTTAGCTTCTCAAGAAGGACTCTGCTGCATGGAGTAAGCAAGTCTCAGAAACACACACGCAGTTGCAGTGATAGGCCGGTGTCATCAAGAACTGCAAGACCGTGGAGCCGGCTTCATGCAAAAGGAAAGTTAAGAACGTAAATTTTTGGTGTGCGTAACTGAGGCCCGCGTCATAAAAAGGCATGGCTCAGTGGAGGAGTAACTCCGTACATTCCTAATATCAGCACTCGAGGAAGGTAAGCGGTATCTTCAGGCTACGACTGCTTTACTCCTGGGAAAACAGCCAACAGTACAGGATGAACCCGGAGAAAGTCAGCACGAGTTCGAGAAGAGAAAACAGCTCGATTCTGACAGGAAAGGAACCAGATTTTTCAATCGTGCAGTCCGTATCCTGGATTCTACACTAACTGAGCTATACAGAAGGTTTTAAATCTTTAAGCTCCAGTTCTTACAGGATGTACCACCAGTCATAATGGCTTTTACAACCGAGAGGGAGTGTGATTACTGCGCGCCACGAACTGAACCTTTAAATAATAAAATAGGTCGATCTTGGTCTTTAAACTCTTCAAGCACCTGCTGAGAGGGTTCCCAAGACTCCGTGCTGCTTCTGCACGCTTCTCATGCGGTCATCACGATTTAAATTTAACAAAATTAATCCCCTTGCTTTAGAGAAAAGATAATTGAACTAGATTTGGAGCAGTAATTAAAAAATTAAAACTTTGCGGCTCCTATTACAACGTAGTGTTCTCACCTTCGTAACGTCTGCTTCATATATTGTAATTTCTATGCCGCTGCAACCACAAAGATAAGTGAGGGAAGGCTGGGAACCTTCTAACAGGTGTTGCTACTTTTACCACCCCTCTCCATATAAAAATGTCTCTCACTACTGCCTTGTTCTTTGCTGCCTCTCCCTCTCTCTCTCTCTCTCTCTCCTTGGTATTTCAAAGGCCGTGTCATGGATCAGGTCGTTAGTTGCCAGCCTGTTAATTCGAAAGACCGGTTTCGATGCCAGGACAGTCCACGTGAGATTTGAGGTAGATAAAAGGTGCTGTGATAGGGTTTTCTCCGAGTACTTCCATTTTCTCCTCTCAGCATCATTCCACAAATGCTCCGAGCTCACCTACAACTTCGGACTACACTTATCAGAGGGCAACGCTGGAGTAGTCTTGAGGTCCTTAAAACGAAGTATTGCATTTCCGAATATCCGGGAAAACAATTCGGTGAAATATTATCACACTGCTTTCATCGTTAAAGTTTTAGAAGCAAAGGATATTCAATTACCTCACATACATCTCAGATAAGGCTGAAGGCGTCTATACCTACAGCAAACACCATTAGAAGGTTATGTGATTTGAGGCACTGAAGGTGTTCAGTACGGATATTAGCAGTGTGGCAGAAAAGAACAACCTGTAGTTTGGTAGAGAAACAAAAGTTTCAGGATAACCTGAAGTCTTTACTTACAGAAAAAAAAAACTGATATCGAGGGTTGAATTAGTAAAAAGACGGTGGCCCCAAACTACAAGCTGACCCTGGCGATGGAACAATAAAATAAACATACAAACAAAATACACGGCGTGATGAACCAGAAGACCGCAGTAAGACAAACTCTGCTCAGCAGGTATTACAGTATCAAGATTATATCTCGCATTAATTAAAGATGCATCCGTTCTGACATAACCTTTCAGGCAGACAATGGCTAACTTTCACGCTCGAATGATACTAAAATTAATTAATTCTTCGCCGACAGAACCGCCATCGTCTAAGATGACTATGCAATCATCGCAGGCACTCCCTCAAATTGAATACACTTATATCGGCCACATAATACTGAAGCAACTGTCTAAGACGGGACAGGGTGTTAACATTTATAGTTCAACGCAGGAAGCCAGTAATGCAGTTTATATATATATATATATATATATATAATAGATATATTATATATATAATAGATATATATTATATATATAAAATAGATATATTATACATAATATATTATATATAATATATATAAAGGTAAAGCAGTCCCTTCACAGGCCTGGAGTGGACTAGAGGGTTCCAGGAAGTTAAGGTTCCCAGATTACATGACAACGGCACAGGATGGTGGTAAGGTTGTCACCCTTATGCACCGGCCGCCTTTACCCCCAGAAAATGCTCCTGGTACTCATTTATGCTAGAGGCTGAGTCGACCCCAGGGCCATAGTGCGATCGGAAGGATTATGTCAATGAAAAATTCCAATGACACCATCTGGGATCGAACCAGCGACCTTCCGATTTGTAGCACAACACCTTAACCACTATGCTACCGCGGTCCCCATATAACTGCATTATCGTACACACATATATATGTTCTTCTTCTTCTTCTTCTTCTTCTTCGTCTTCTTATACTTCAATCTTTCGATAGGTTGGCATATAAATTCTACATCACTGTTTCCCGAAATGTTCTGCGGAGAAGTTAGTGCACGCAGGCAACGTCAATAATTATAGCATTTAATTTTACAGCATTATTCAATGGTACTGTAGTTTCCACGTTACATTACAATAGTAAGAGGGACAGTGAAGGGGCAAATTGGTAAGTGGGGAAGCCATGCGCAAGCATCCGTTTCAAAAACGTCCATAGTTACAAGCTGTGAATATTATCGCAGCACAGAGAAAGTTTCTGAAAGAGTATAGACTGCTGCCTCGTCGTTCGGCGGTAGGTTCAGCAGTAGCCAGGCCGTGTCGACTGCAGTTGCGCAAAAAGTGTATCGGAGCTTGGTCAGGAAGTTGCTTTGTCCCCACACTAGGCTAATAGACGTCGTTGAAAGAAACCAGCAATTAGATTCATTGTCAATGATCGATGCCGACAACAAACTGTATTTCGTACAAACTTTTTAGAGGAACAGTTTCAAATGGATAACCCAAAGAGCTTACTCACAGGCGTGGTTTAGAGGTCATCAAGGCGGTTACTGTAGTAGTTACTCTCTCTAAGAGTGACGTCTGTACATTTGATGTTTGTGTGACCGTGCATCACTGATACAACAATATAAACAGCCAACTAGATGCAACAATAACAAATTTTATTGATAATTACAATGAGCTCAACATGTTTCGGACGATAATTTCGCCCATCCTTAGGAGCACTAGACTGTGTTTACAGCTTGTGGTATAACGCACCGGCGATGCTGCCTACTAGCAGCATCGCCGGTGCGACACTACAAGCTGTAAACACAGCCTAGTGCTCCTGAGGATGGGCGAAATTATCGTCCGAAACATGTTGAGCTCATTGTAATTATCAATAAAATTTGTTATTGTTGCATCTAGTTGGCTGTTTATATTACTGGCGTCTAGTAGTATGGTTGACACGAATCGACGTTTCAGATAAACCTGTTACAACCATCATCAACTATCACATATTGTCTCTGGTATTTTAAAGGACTTCATACTGGTAATAGGATTGTCAGATGTAATTCGGAGAAATATATGGTTTGAACGTCTCAAAATGGCACTATGAACTGAGGGCACAAAAAAAGTGTGGGCGCAAAGAAAACACAGACAGTATTTATGTTTGTACAATAACTGACCTCAACTGCAGAGCTAAGAGCTGAAGCTTGCCCAAATAGCTTGCAAATAATAAGCGAACTTTATGTTTTTTGTACCGTGCATTGTGATACAATCAGGTAATGTAAACCAACAAAACGCACATTTTTTAAAAATTAATGCTTTAATTAAATTCTTGGTGTCTTCTACATGTTTCGAACATAATGTGTTCATCATCAAGAAGACCATTTGTACAGAATAGCTCAGTCGGTACAGCGACTCGCTACGACCTTGACGGTCCGGGGATTGAATCCCGGTAGGGGTGAAATTTTCCGCACCTGTCCAGACCGGCCCTGAGGCCCATCCAGCCTCCTATAAATGGGTGCCGGGGCTTTCCCTCAGGTAAAGCGGCCGGGCGTGGCGTTGACTACCCAACCCATCTAGTGCCGAGGTTAAAGAAAGAGTAGAGCTATACCTCTACTCCCCCTCTGGGCCTTCGTGGCCTGTTCTGGGATGAAATTTACCTTTACCTTTACCTGTACCTTATTTTACATAATAATAACTGGCTTGGTGTGGGTTGATAGATATGGACGTAGCACGAGTTCGGAGCAGAGTGATGCCAACATCTTCAGGGTAGGGGTGGTGTAAACGTCGAATATTGACAGCATTAGGCAATTGAAGATTCACGCAAAGGATACGCTCACAGATCGAGAATGCTCTGCAAATAGGCTTCAGAATAGACGTTATTTATTTTCATACAGAAAGGGAAACACGAACTGAGGCCTAAACCGACGGCGACAGCACTTTTGATCTGACCATGCCTTTTACAGTGAGGAAAAGTGTCCAAATTATAACACAAGACAGACTCAGTCAGTCTAAAACAAGCTAACTTCAACAAACCTAACTTTTAATCCCATCAACAGGCGTGGCTAATAGAGCCCTCAATCGCTTTAATATTTAATAACGCTGTTTCCTCATAAAGTATATATTTTTATTTCGTATGGCCCACACAAATAACGCTCATTAATACTACAAACGTATCAAATTAATGGTAACTGTTAGGGAAAGCAGTTTTCAAAGTGTCATGTAGGAACTAAATTTTTGCATTTTACATCGTGCTTAAGAATTTCTTACCGTACTGTTCCCTAACTTAATTCAGAAGTATAACAGAAGCTAAACAGTTATAGTATTAAAATATACCCTATTCCAACCCAACAATCCAGCCTGACACGACCCAACAATCTAAAGTGAGCCTAACCTCACCCAATCCAACAACTTAAACTAACCCACCCCAACCTCAGTCAAACCTAACAAAACTGCACAATCCAGCACATCATATCCTATTCAAAACCCAACAACCCAGCCTAACACAAGCCAACAACCTAATTTAAGTACGCCTAAAGTTAACCAACCCAACAACTTAAGCTAACCCACCACAACCTCATACAAACAAACCTAACAAAATCGCACAACCCGGCACAACGTATCCTATTCAAACACAACAACCCAGCCTACCACAACCCAAGAATCTAACTTAACCGTACCTCACCCAGCCCTTCCCACCACATACATAAAGAAACGTATTATGAATAATATCATGTAACTTGAAACTAATTACTGTGGGTCACAAGCGCATGAGGAATCCAGATCAGTGGGAGGACATAGTAAATAGTATGCTTTCTGTATCAGACCGGAGCCTCTAGAACACTCGAAATGGAAGCGTGACATAAAGACCAGACCAGCAGAAAGGGCAGCAACAGAAACTACAACAATTGCACTTTAAATTGACTGTACTTCCGTGCACTTACTCCTCAATCCCCTCCCCCTCCGCCGCCAGCTTGAAGACTGCCTCTCCCAAAACCCCATCTTGTCTTTCATCCATTGTCTTGATTCAGCAACTAGCTATAGCTATAGCTATAAACATCCACAACAGATGCTTAGGAATTTGAGTATTAACAAACTTGAATCGCAGACTGGGGTAAACTGACAGACGCACGGATGGACGGACAGACAAGGGGTGTGCTAAGCAAGTCGGCGTTGAGACAAGCAACCGGGAAGTGGTTAAACCAGATGTCCGAAATTTAATATTACAATTCTGTCTCTTTCCCTTCACGCAGTTTAGGAAAGCAAAACTTGGACTATTACAGCAAGTTACGCCAGAAGAATAACAGCAGCAGAGATGAAATACATGAGAAGAACAGCAGGATACATTTGGACAGATTACAAAACAAATGCACAAATTGCAAAGGATTTAAAAATAACACCAATTTTGGACAAATTACTGGAATACAAGAGAAGCTGGATACAACATGTAAATAGAATGCCTCGAAATAGATTACCCAGGGTGATGAAATACCACTCCCCAACTGGCAGAAGGAATCATGGTAGACTTTTGAAGAGATTTCTGGATGCGTGAGACAGAAACGGGTAAACAAGTGGCCCAACTCCATGGAAGATATGATGATGATGATGACACTATAGCTGTTTCGCGTGCGATACGTGTTTCACTTAATTAATTCCTTTATTCGACCATGACGGAGGATAAAATTACACAGGGAGTTTCATAATTTGTACTCCTTGCAAAGTATAATTAGGGCGATCAAATGGAGGCGGATGAGGTGAGCCTGGCATGTAGCATGCATTCACAGAAGAGAGATACGCATAAATTTTGGTGGTAAATCCCACCGAAAGAGAATATAATGATAGCAGGCATAATGATAGCAGCAATGTTCTTCAACAAATACTGTGTGAAAGGCATGGATTGAATTGATGTGGGCCGGAATAGAAACCAGCGGAACAATCCTGTACGTAACGTCGCGTTGCATAGAACACGGCAAATTTCGTGACCAACTCAATAACAATTATCCCAACACAAGAGCACAAAGCTTCATGAAGTTCCTGGGCGTGACGTAAGTACAAGTACAACAGTCGGTGGTAATTACTTTACAATACTTGACATTTATTGTCTCAATAAGGGTACAGTTTTCCCTGTCCACGCCATGAAGACATATAGGGGAAGTGGAGGTATGGCTCCACGCATCCTCATCCTTGTCACTAGGTAATTAATAACTTCAGGCTCCGGCCGCTTTACCGCCGGGAAGAAGCCCCGGTAGTACCCACTGGGCCCTTCAACCGTTGTGGACGTTTCGAAGAAGAGAAAAATGTACTTCCTCTGCCAGGATTCGAACCACGGACAGTCCACCCTGTAGTGTAGTCGGTATAGCGACTACATTACTTCATTGTCTGTGTAAGGGTAAAGCAATCCCCTTAGAGGAATAGACAGGCCCTAAGGGTTCCAAGAGATTGTGTCTCCCAGATTTCAAGACAATCGACATACGAAAGTGGTAAGGCTGTCAGCCCTACGAACCGGCCGCCTTTGCCCCCCAGGATGTATTACTGGTACTCATTTTTGTTAGAGACTGAGTAGATCCCAGGGCCACAGTGCGACCGGAAGGATTACGTGAACGAAAAATTCCAATGACACCATCGGGAATCGAACCCGCGACATTCCGGCTTGTAGCTCAGTGTCTCAGCCAACTGCGCCACCGCAGTAACTTTTGTTTAATGATTTCGTACATCGCTGTTTTATAAGTACCTGCACAGAATATCAGAGTAGTAATTCCAACAATAAACGCAAATGCAGCGGGAAAGGTCTTTCTCAGTCTCAACGGATTTTGACGTTTTGAACTAATGAGTTCGCCTGAAAGAAGGACTACACCGAAACCAGCTGATATTACGTAAATAAACAACTAATTTACATTAATATGACAGTTGTGTAGACGGTACTAACTGGGCAGTGGGCACAAGGACCAGAGAATGAAGCTTCGATTCCCATCATCGGAAAATGCTTATGCTTCTCCGCATATTTACAGCGGTTCTGGGGCCCACCGAGCAAGTAGCAAGGGCAGTTTCCCCTGGCTAAAGCGATTCGCTGCATTAACTTGAAAGTTCACGTCCATTTACATTCCTTCTCTATGAATTTGTGGAGCTTTACACTGCCTGATCGATCGCTGTATATCTCGAATCAAATCGATGCATGTCTCTTGATCCTGACCTTCCATTTTTCAACATAAAAATTTAACAAAACCGTCAACTAAACCGGTAAAACATTCGCCAATAGACATTTATTTTCAGTTGATTCTCCAAATATCTACGTTCATTATATGTCTTGAATGGGTTTACGACTCAAATTCTAAGACTCCGGTGGCCATCCATCGCTACACAAGTATCTCTTATTTGCATACGGGTATGCCATAAGTTTACAGGACCCGATCAACTTTGGCTCGACATACACACTAGAGCAGTGTTTCTCAACCGCCGGGCCGCAGCCCGGTACCGGGCCCTGGCATCAATTATACCGGGCCGCGAGAGGTTCTCCTGGAATTGATAACTAATTTAAAGGTAATTTTATGTTTGTCAACATGCCACACCGTACATATAATTGTACTGATACTCTTTATGATTATGCCATAATTAATTATTAATACTTAAGTTAGTTTAATGTATTAACTTAAACAAAATTGGAAGGGTACTGACGAGTAAATCTGTTGGGACCGGGCCCCTGTCTTGTGAAAAAAGAATTTACCGGGCCGCGGTCTCACAGAGGTTGAGAAAGCTACACTAGAGAACTGAATATACGGAGCCATATAAATAAAAGCTTCTACGGCTAAACTCAAATTTAATCATTTCTACTGTGTGTGTGTGTGTGTGTGTGTGTGTGTATATGTGTATATGATATTTTAACTATGTATGTAATAATTTAACCATAGTGTAACCATAAGTTTTTAAATCTGTACAGTTGAATACAGGGGACCGCGGTAGCACACTGATTAAGGTGCTGTGCTACAAATCGGAAGGTCGCTGGTTCGATCCCAGCTGGTGTCATTGGATTTTTCCATTCATATAATCCTTCCGATCGCACTATGGCCCTGGGGTCGACTAAGCCTCTAACATAAATGAGTACCAGGGGCATTTCATGGGGGTAAAGGCGGCCGATGCGTAAGGCTGACAACCTTACCACCTTCCTGTGCCATTGTCATGAAATCTGGGAACCTTAACTTCCTGGAACCCTCTGGGCCACTCCAGGCCTTTAACGGGACTGCTTTAGGGTTGAATATTTTATGCGTAACAAAGCAGCTGCTACAGGCAAAATAGCCCTATAAATAACAGCTCTTTAGAGGCAAATGGTCTTTAAAACTGGCATTCAGTTCTCCCTGAAGATGGTACACTTGTACCGAAATATGTTGTACAAGTGCCTTTAATATTTGTGTTAATTAAGAACATGCATTCAGTTTGCCTAATAAAAGGTGCATTCGAAATATTCCTTCGAATATCCGTTATATTTTTTGGTCACTGAGACAAAACGCGCTGTAATTAAATTCATTCAATGACAGTTTAAAATGTGAAGGCTTTCTCCATTGGCTTTCCTTAATACGGCTATGTTCTCACTGCATCATTCGACTTCTTAAAGATCGGTTTTAATATTATCTTCCCATCTACGTCTTGTTTTGTCTTCTCTTTACGTTTTCAGATTGATATGTTCTATACATTTATCACGCCAAGTGTGTGCCATATCTCGCGAACATTTCGTCCCCGTTAATTTAATCGCTCTAAGAGATCAGGGTCCGGCTGATAGTGCCAAGTGCCAACAAGTTTCTTTCCAATAGTAGGCCTACTTAAAATCAGCACTGACCACCATTCCACTGCTGACATGTGTCTCAGCTGTAAACGGAATTGTAGGGGAAAAAAACCCTTTTTGGCTTTGAGATATGCCAGGGGCGGGAAAACTAAGTCTCACAAAAATTATGGCCATGTAGAATGCCAGAATTTTCTGCTCCACTTCCTGTTTCGGTAAGCGCTACAAATGTGTTTGAATTAATCAGTCATGTTTTAAGGCGGCATCACACCCCTGACACAAACACGACAGCAAGAAGTTACGACAAACAAGTAGGAGCGAAATGGTGGGGGGGGGAGGGACTAGAGGTAGATGGAGATATGAAATGTCGTAAGGGGTAACAGCAAAGACAGACTGGCTGTTAGGAATTAAAACAGAGAACATGCGTATTTTTTGTGAATGTCAGGAATTACTGCGGACTTGGAGATTGTTGAAATTCTTTAAAACCCCCCTACATAACTAAAATCACAGGACTAAAATGTAGGGAATTTAAGTACATTCTTACGGCACAATATTCTGGATTCCTAGGGTCTCTTTTGTTCTATGCGGCAAAATTATATCAACAAGAAATAATGACAATAATGGAAACAGGAGACAGTATGAGAAGGAATGTACAACTCGAAAATTAAGTTAACGAAGAAAACACAGTCGGTGTCTGGATTTAACACAAAACACAGTCAGTGTGTGTATTTAACACAAAACACAGTCAGTGTCTGGATTTAACACAAAACACAGACAGTGTCTGGATTTAACACAAAACCCAGTCAGTGTCTGGATTTAACACAAAACACAGTCAGTGTCTGGATTTAACACAAAACACAGTCAGTGTGTGGATTTAACACAAAACACACAGGCCATGTCTGGATTTAAGATAAAACACAGAATCACTGTTCGAATCTAAGACAAAACGCGGTTGGACAGCCGAAATCTGTAGGCAGCCAGCCGTACACTGCCCACTGTGGGTGTTGACGTTCCGCCGATTGATTCTTAAGGCTGTTAACGATGCAAATTCCAATGAACATTGTATCGTATCTGATTGGACTATGACAGTGAACAGTAAGTAAATGGACAGAAGACGTCACGATCTGCATGCATTGTGTCTGTGTGTCGTACAGCACAGTGGTGCTACTGCACCTGCAGTACTGGGCAATCGGCGCACAGACTTGAACAGGTTATGCAAAACAAGCACCGTCCTGTATAATGACACCGTGTTGCGGGGCTTTTCATTTCGTCATTAAGTAGCCACATGCGATGATGTGTATGTAGTTATGTAGATTTGTATATAATGATGTATGTTTACATATGCATGTATGTATGTGTCTATATTTCTATGTATGTATGTGTGAACGTATGTATAAATATGTGTGTGTGCATGTATGTATGTGTGTGTATGTGTATGTGTGTGTGTGTGTGTATATATATATACACAGGTAAGTGTGTGTTCGTATATATGTATGTGTACATAGGTATGACTGCGTATAGCTTTTTGTGTGCGTGCGTGCGTGTGTGTGTGTGTGTGTATGTGTGTAGGTATGTATGTATGTACATGCAATATAATAGTAAGAATAATAACCAAAAAACCAGGAAAATAACCCGAACGAAAAACAGACTCTGTAGCCAAAATTAAAAGAACATATATTGACCAACTAAAAAGAATAGACCGTAAGAAATCAAATCACACCCACAAACACCGCCAACCACCCCAGTAAAAAAATAAGAATATGAAATTAACAACAGAAATAAAAATTAAAAACAACAAATTAACCGCCTAAACCCAGAAGAAATACAAAAAGCAGTATGTACGAATGTATGTAAAAAAGTTCCGAAACGAGGATGTTTCTTGGAGCCCAAACCCCTTTTGAAGTTTCACCACAATGCACTACGTCGCAAAGTTGTCTGTAAAACCCGGCCCACTTTGCCAATAAGTTTAATTATAAACAAAAACTAAGCAGCTGCACATACCTAGCATATATGCAGTTGCATAAAATCTGTCAACATTAACGGCAACACTTCAAATATTTGGGTGCCTGTCGCCAGCCCGCTACTCCTCAGTCTGCATGCACCATGTCATTCGACGCTGTGTAAGAAATGCAATTGACAAACGCCTTTGAAGAAAGTCAGAAGCAGCCAAAAGACACAGCACAAAGCGGTAGAAGATTCACTTCTTGGGTCTGACACAGCGAGTCTCGACTAGACCCCAGAGGTACAGCATCCCACTGACGTCAGCTAACACGTTTCTGGAACAGAACTGCTACATTCTGCCTCTCTCATTGCGTCAGTATAGAAGAAGAGCCAAGTTCAAAGAAACTCGAAAGTGACACAGGGATGCCTGTTGAAATATTTACATCTACAGAGACTTCTGTAAACAAAAACAGACTTCACTCTGCTTTCAAATCCACTGTGACAGATATTCAAATTTATAATGGGAAGAAATGAAAAGATTTTGGAATTGAATTAAACTTTGTCTGCTGAAACACAAGGGTCTTGGGACACGGAGACGATTGTGATAGGCATTAATTAGCAGTGTCTAGAGAATTGTTTTATGACAACTAAGTTTACAATTACGCTCAGGAGAAACAATAAACTCGCTGAAGAATTTCAGAAAATATGTAACAAACACGGGTGTTTTTGACTTACGCTGTCACTTCGGCGTCTTACGTTCTAGATTCAAGAGATGTAAGCATATTCATGAAAGAGTGCAGATTTCAATAACAGCAGAAATTTGGGTACATGTAAATGGCATTAACATGCACATAATTCTGTGGAACTTGTTATAAAAGAGTTCACCGTGCGAAAAACAAACTGTAGTTTATGAATGAGACGGTTTCTCTATATTTCTAGTTCAATTTTAAGCCATAATTTGTAAGTGATAAACAAGTCAAATAGAAGAACAAGTAAGTGGTCTCTTGTATTGCCCAACAAGGGCTTAAAGCAACGTTATGAAGGGGGGGAAAACACTCTACATTATCAACAATCAAGCAGGATCGAATGTACAACTGCTCGTTTACGATACCTCGGTGTTTACGAGATATCGATTTAAGATAAACTGTAAATCTGTCGCTAACAGAAGAATAAATCAGGGGATCATAAAAAACGCATTCAACTTACATTTTCGGTACTTTGATTGAAAATATTCACAACAGAAGGTAACAGCGGAGCGAACACGCCAGACGCGTCATGCTTAGGGGACATTTCCTAACTTCATAACCTTCACCATCAGCTCATTCATAATTAATGGCTGAAATGTTCTTTCTTTCACACATTTGAGAGAACTTGGGCAAGCGGTCAGTCCGACGCAGACAATACTTGCATAGAAAACACAAACACAGAATTGGGATCAGCCTTCTATCCCTTATACTACTCAAATAAAGGGCGTCGAAAGGTGAATCGGAAATCTTTTTTGTGTTGTGCTGTGTCATACACATTACAGTGCAATCCAGTGTTCATTTACCACATAAGTGACGTCACTGGATGAGCAGACTGTAATCTTCTGATAAAGAACCACATTAATATCACTTATTTTGATGAATAAACTCAACGTATATGGTGCTGCTATCTAGAGCAACCCTACGAACTTCTTAGACAAAGTTGGACAACATAATAGCCACAGAGGCTTACTTTCTACCTACATTTATTGATGCCATCTTTTGCTCATATTCGTAACTATAAACTCTGATATTAACGCTAGAACATTAAACGTTACTGACTACCGGCTGGACGGTCCGGGGATCGAATCCCGGTGGAGGCGAGATTTTCCGCACCTGTCCAGACCGGCCCTGGGGCCCACCCAGCCTCCTGTACAATGGGTACCAGATATTTCCCGGGGGTAGAGGCGGCCGAGGCTGACCGCCACGCCAATCTAGTGCCGAGGTCCTAGAAAGAATAGAGCTGCACCTCTACTCACCCTAAGGGTCTTCGTGGCCTGCAAAAAGGGTGAAACCTACTTACATTAAACGTTAAGGTTTTATATTCACATATTTCAAGCATTCAATTCTTTCCCGCCTCGAAGCAGGATCAGGTTTGGGAGTCGAACCTAACTTGCCCATCACTCAAATTCGAGACATGTAGACGTTTTAGTGTAGATGTCTCTGAGGGTAGTGAGGTGGCAAGGGAAGATTTGCTTCTCGCACATAAAAGAATCGACAATGCAGCAACCTGCTTCTTACAAGAAAGATTATTCTGGTACAGCCTCTATATTAAACCACTGTAAATAATACAAGGCTGCAGAGACGCTACCCTGTGCCTTGATAACGCTTCTGTTGTAATCCTCTCTGGAGCATAATAATATCAAAAGCAGCCCTGTGACTGGGTTTATAAGACAGAAGCCGAGATTGGGTGGGAGGGTGCTCATGGCCTTACTGAATCTGCATTTCCACGTGGCACTACACGCTTGGCATTCTTGATTTACTACCATCATTAATGAGAGTCTAATGTGTATAAAGAAAGACCATAAAGCAATAGCAGTTGCTACTGAAGTCAGTATCATATTAATGGGTGAAGAGAGAGCCTACAGCGTTCTGCCAAAATGTTTAATAAAATCGGAGGCATTTTAATTAATACGAGGCACAAAAGATAACAATAATCGTGCGTAATACAGGCGACGTCTGGTTTCTTATTTATTTATTTATTCTATTTATTTATATTTGATTTTAGGACATGAAGGAAGGAAGAAATACTGTGGAAGATTTGGTGGAAAAGATTTAGACGTAAAAAATAATCGAGGTATACAACCAGCATATGGTGTTTAAGTTCTTTATTAATTGTCAAAATTGTACATTTGGTAGATAGATCAGATTTGTTTAAAATTAGTAATTTAGTTTATGATGTATCGGAATTTGTAAGGAGTCTGTATAGCAGCTTACAGGGACAGAGAGTCTTATGGCGGGTGTAGTGAGCTAGCAGTTTCGATGTTTGTCAGTGTCAAACTTGATGGATGAGGAAAAGTTTTGGAACAATTGACGTTGTAAACTTTGACAGCTTTTGGACATCTTAAATCTTGCTAGGAAGATTTAATATATTAGGCAAGTTTGCACATTAAGAGAAATCAGGAAGACGCTTGACGGAGTTCACACGGGTGACGACAACGAAACAATGTTACACAAATGGGAGCAAATGGAGTTAAAGTATTCAAAATTTTGGCTTTTGGAACTATTAGGAAGCAGCGAAATTTAACATTTTCGCCAATCAGGAATAATAAGAATATTTAAGGGTGGATGAATTTGAAGCTTACGAGTTTTGAAAACCTAACGCAAGCAAGAGCCTGTTTTATACCCTGGAGGTGGCAATTCGTGTACGTGATACCGAAGTTAGCAGTGCATACATTTTCAAAGGCACATTCATATATCCAACTTACTTACTTACTTACTCCATGGTGCAGAGTCCTTCTTGAGCAGCTAACTGGTTTGCAGCTAGTCAAGAAATTCCCTGCATTTCACGGAACCCGAAGGTTCATTACCGCACTCACAAGCGT
>Ga0131853_10010333_pt1 | contig 17067 bp, 10 predicted proteins | sample TergutLab28metaG_FD_92764 | JGI IMG/M metagenome (GOLD analysis project Ga0131853, IMG submission 92764) | Labiotermes labralis P1 segment gut microbial communities from Petit-Saut dam, French Guiana - Lab288 P1 (version 2) (version 2) | ecosystem: Host-associated > Arthropoda: Insects >... | reverse complement strand
GGGGGGGGGTGTTTCTTGATTCAGAGAGCATGCCCTGTTTTATTAAATAACAGTGGAGGGATACTTCGTGAAACGAGTTGATAATATTGTAAGTGGGTCTTGTTATCGTACGGGACAGTCTGACGGACAAAAGACAGAGGCAAGTCTGAGGAGAGTCTGTACATGTTGTGGTAAAATTCCAGTAAAGTTAAGTTTCCCGTGCGAGAAGGTAATGTGCTTGGATGAACTACTTCTGAAGTAAGCGAAAAAGGGTTAGAAAAAGAAAAATATATTACAGTAAACAAGCAATTTCGAAAATAACTCAAAGCTTACATTGCCATTGAAAAAAATTCTAGTTCTACAGCTTGACAACTACTGTTAATTTTATTACTTTACTTGGTGACTGTACTACAGATTCTGTCTACTGCGCACCGTTGCCATGCTTGTGGTTGCTGACGTACGTAGCGTGTAGGTATTTTCGTTGTCTAGCTCCTTTATAGACTTTCACACGCTAGCTGAAGTGATTATTACTTATCATTTCGATTCGGACTGAGAGGTGAGGAAAACGTCAGCACGGCCTCCATGTCATTTTACATTTTTGCCGCCGTCGCCCCCCCCCCCCACCCCCTGCAAAAAAAGACTAATTTTTCAAATGTTTCGGAAGTTTGAAGTAAAACACTTTGGAAGGGGGGGGGGCCATTAGTCTCATAATTTTGTTAAAGGTAAGCAAGCTCGGCGACCCGCAGTTGTGGTGAACCAGACGGACTAATTTAAGATTGTGTACCCCATATCTTGTTTCCTTAGACGCGTTTTTGTATTGCCATTTCTTCAGTGAATGAAACGAGCAAATTATTTTGTCCAACCTTCTCCTCTTTGTCCGTCGAAACATAATCATAAGAAGGAGAATAAGAAGACGAAAAAGCTTTGAAAATATCCGTGATTTCGGTTTTGTAGTCCTCACTGGTGGTAGGAATACCGACCCCAGTGGTGGCCTTAGGCGTGTACTGCTTCTACAGCTGGATCATTAGAATTGTAGTTTCGAGATGAATCGCGACACGTACCTGCGGTTCTTCTGTTTTGTGCTGTCCTTTGCAGGTAGAGGCCTTGCGACGGACCGATCCACTCTCCAAGAATCGTACCAAATTTGCAGAAACAAGATTCATGTACCCTTAAAAGAAGAAGTCCTGGGCCACATTGGCTGCCCTGTGCATGAAGTGGATGGATGGATGTAGAGTGTGCAGTGTAGTGTCAGTGCGTGTGTGCCAATTAGCAGTTAGTGTCATCTGACATGCTAGTCCTCGTTACGACTACGATCGTCCCTTTGAAGCAGTCGTATGGAATAATACGTAATATAAAGAAGTGTACGAGCAGATGATAAGCTTTGTTGGTGTCAGAAGAGGGCTGTGCAGTGCTTTGATCTGTCTTCTATGATTTGAATCCTGTGGCGCTGGATCAAAGGGCCGGGTAGCACATCGACGTGCGATTCTCTGATATTGTTACTTTTCTCACGATGTGCAAAAGGAGCTGTAGGTCTAACGAAATCATCGTACAACACCCACATCAAACTGTATGTCAGAACTATTCATGGTTATAAGCTTTCTGGTGAAGGTGTCTGCTACCGGAATAAATATGATGGTCAGTCATGAAATGAATTTACGGTGAAAGTGTTTTGGGTTCTGTGTTTCCAGTGCTCATACTAACCGCACATATTTGAGAGTGCTCTAATCGCACCGCTTTCCCACGTAGTTCCCGCTATACTTGAGACATCACATCATAAGGACGAAATTTTCCCTTCCTTGTAGATTGGTCCGTGCCCTTTGTTATCCGTCGCTGTGTCGAAACCTTTTCCGGCTCGTGATCACCCATAAATTTATGGCCGCCACGACTGAGCCTCCGAGCTGTAAACAGATGGTTGCTTGGCGACGAATTACCCTAATACAAGGACAATCACAGTCGGTGTAGGCTACTTTTTTGCAAAATCATATGCCATATAAACTGCTATTCTAACCCACGACGCTGTGGAATAATTTCAAAAGCAAGGTGGCTTAGTGGCTATTGGCTGGACGGTCGGGGTTCGATTCTTGACAGGGGAAGAGATTTTCTTTCCTCCATCCCATTCTGAAAGCTCTGGATACATTCATCCTTGTATCAAGTGGGTACCGGGGCATTTGCCGTGGAGTGAATCAGACGGATCATGATACTGATCACTCATCTCTAATGCAGACATTAAGAATGCGTGGAGTTATACCTCTTCTTGGAGTGATAATTAGGCGAAGTGGCAGATTTGCCGTAATGGTGTCCACAGAAAGGTTGCCCGCTTCCATCCATCGGAAACCATCGAAACGTCGTTCGTGTGTTTATTGCACGGGCAACGTCCAGAGAAGATTAAACAATAATCGTATTAGGTTGCACTAAATGTCCAGTTGATTCCGCTCATTATGAAGGATTACTCAAAGAGCAGATAAATATTTTTCCTTTCGTTTACGTCTTATTTTTCTTTAGTTCTCTTGCCAGTCGTCGAACCAGGTGGGACCCGTTTCTTTAGCCGCTGACGGGGAAGCTCATTTCCTGCGTTTTACGTGGACTGTCTCGTTACATTCTGTAAAATCTGGGGCCCTGCCATAAAACAAGGCTGGTGATTATTCATTCAATTCTTTCTCGTTTCATTATTTACAACCATTCCACGCAACAGAAACTTCAGTACTTGATAATACGTCGTGAAATAACAGCACGTATATTACCTTTCTTCTGTCTGGCCTTATTTTATAACAAAAGGTAGCCAGTGAGTGGGGCAGTAAACAGGAAGAACTGTGTTATTCTAGCTGACGTCTGCATCGGTTCCTTCACTCAATATTCTTCTGGTACCGCAGATTGACCTGTGGGCTATGTCCGATACAATAACATAGGATCGGGGGGCTGGAGTGGGGTTCCCTCGCGTTGCGTGCAGCTGTAGCTGTGCTGAGAGCGACAAGGTGCTATGTCTCTGGAGCAGCGCTGTCCACGAACGTAACAAGAAAGGGGGCCATGAAGTATACAGAAGTTAGTTTTTGGCGTAGACTAACATTGTCACGAAGGGAACTCGCTTGAAATAACATAGAGCAGAAGGTTGACTTCGTAAGTGAAATTAATTTTTGTCAAAGCTTTTTTTTTTTTTCGTTGAAATGGATTTTAAAGGACACGCTGAATAGGAAGTTGTTTGAGGGAACTGCTTGTAGGTCTGTTGAATTATCAGTTAAAATTGTGTGCGTAATAATTCAGTTTGCTTGTGCAAATATTTCGTTGGGACGATGTTATCAGTCTTAACATTTTTTGACGAGAATATCGAATCAGAAGACGCGAATCTTCATCAACACCACTGTGATAACCTCAGATTTCAAACGAAACTTTATTCGCAATGATAGAAGACATTGAATCCAAAGAACGAATCCTTGCTCTCGTTCAGCAGAATTTTGGTCTTTCCTGTGGTATCTACAGCGTAAAATTTAAATGTACAAAATTATAATTTTGTCTATTGTTTTACGAGGTGATAAAGCATATTTTGTGAGGGCGGAGTCTGGAGTGGAATTGTAGCTCCACGCATTTTTTAAGTTGGGAAGTAAATGGAGGTGAGTAGTCAACTTCACGCACGGCAGCTTTACCCTCTGGGAAAGAGTCACCGATTCAGTGGATGGAAGGTTGGTTGGGCCTCAGAGGCGGTCCGGACGCGGCGAAGAAGACTGCGTAGTTCTGCCCCTTACCGTAATCGAATTCCGGTCTTGCAGTCTGTAGTCTAGTTACTGTATTGACTGAAAGGTTCTTCGGTGTCTTGTTTTGTATTGCTTGGACTCTCGGTTTAGAGTGTCTGTTCATGAGAATATCCGAACTAACAGGGGGAGAATTAACACGATTCTGGTGGAAATTACTTACGTAGGTAATGAGAATCTGTGTAATTAACACTGTTGTCATTTGTCACTGGTGTGAGAAAATAAAGGAGGGTGGGATGGGCAACGAATGTAACACTCATAGAAGAGATGAGGAAATGTGTGCATAATTTTAGTTGGACCAGAATGGAATTGGCAAACTGAAGAGACTTAGATGAAGATGAAAGACTGTACTTTAATGTCATTTAATACAATTCGAGTCTGAGGCTTTGTCTTCAGGTAGCATCCAGTGGCAGGCTGTCGTGAACCCCGTAATGAGCCTTGACTTTTACGACACACGCTAAATAACTTGGTCACCTAAACACTGTCTGCTTGTGGAGAATGATTCTGTCCTGTGGAGTTATTTTCTTGTTTAATTATGGACACATAATGTTGTGAAACTGATTGACTTACGAAAGTCACATCCACCTGCCTCGACTTGAACCGGTAATCTAAAGAAAGGGCGCAACCTGCACTGGAATTTCCTGACCTTCATGACTATCAGCCTTTATGTCGCTGTAGTACAACTACACGTCGAATGCTTTATCGTTATTGAAATTCTTCCTCTGCTCTTATTGACTGGACTTTCTGACCTTTACCAATGGAAAATTAACTCGTGACACTATAAATCGTTTGTAGAACATTTTATAGAACTTACAGGACGGGGTATCGACCCATCTCAAGGCCACTGCCTACAAATGAATAATGTTCAATTTCCACAACTACAATATCAAGTTATCTTCATTGTCTGATATGAACTATAACTGCATGTTTCGGCGAAAATTGACCACCACAGGACAACGCGAAGAACGCAGATATATCCTACATTCAGGGGCGCCGGCATCGAGCGAAACGGGTGCACTGGCACACCTTGGGATTTTGGCATCTCATAATTTATTAAATCATATAATAACAAATCCACAAAAAAAAAGACGTATAACCTAACACTGAGGCGTGTTCATGCAACCATTGTTGCAGTAAAAAATCAATAAGCATTACGTGTTCTGAGTGTGTCTTTAGACTTCGGTATCCAACATGCAATGCGCATGCGCCATGTTGTCATTTATGGCTTGCCCGGCTCTTCAGTATTTTGCCACATTATCTCATAAACGGCACGATTTTCGGGGGAAAAAAGTTATAGAACATAAAATGTGTTTTGATTTTCTCTACAAATTTTGTCTGAAACATTTCTCATTCTTAAGAATAATTGGGCGAGATAGGATCAAATATGTATACTGGTCTTTTCAAAGTACCTGTTATTCGTATCAGATTTTAATGACGCTGGAATTTTCTCGATAAATTTTCGAAAACAATAATCGAGTATAAAATTTCATGAAAATTCTTCCAGTGGGAGCCGAATTGTTCCTTGCGGGTAGAAGGACGGACGAACAGATGGACATGACGAAGCTAGTAGTCGCTTTTCTCAATTTTGCGAACGCACCTAACAAAACTAAACTTCGTGCAGTTCATAAAACATTTACTCTAAGGATTTATTAAGAATTTTAATCAACTTACGACTCTATTGATCTGCTTTCCAGTATTAATAAAAAAATTTGTTACTTTACGTGGAAGTAACGTACGCAAAATTTCAAAAGATCCTGCCCTTGCTGTGATATACATCCGTGTTCCGAGTTGACTTCGAACTGGTGATGGTATGTTCGAGAGTGGTCGGAGGCAGTAAATAGGCCTACATGTCATAGACCAAGCAACCACTGTAGCCTGCATCTTGTAATGACCATACATTCGACTGAGTGGTTGCACTGATGTCTCGTCTGTGAGGGTTAACAGGGTCGAATCTCGGCGTGGAGATCGCTACCCGATTAAAATTATCGGTCATTGTACTCAAGTCTGTACAACCAAGTAGGCCACGAGCACTTGGATCAACATTACCATTCACAGCTGCCCTACCTTGCGACACAATACGTATACAAACTGTACAGTGAAAAGAGCGTTATTGTTATTGTTGTTGTTGTTGTTGATGATGGTGGTGGTGGTGGTGGTGGTGGTGGTGTTAATGTGTGACTCATCTATCGTATGTGCGTCACAGGGTACTAGGACATAAATTACACTTCACTTCATTTATTCTTCCTGCTTGTTTGTCTTGTACTACAGAGACTCAGTCTTCTGGGCACCCTTATTCATTTACTAGTAGCTGTTCGTTTGGAAGAAATTACGTAACGAATATATTAATTACTGTCAAAGACAACTAATGTGTGTTATACACTGCATTCTGGCAACTTGTCTCGACCAAATGAGGTCAAATTCAGGCCAATAATATAAAATTCTTAAATGCAGATGTATACAGACTGTTCATTTATTTTATATTGTTGATACTGTTGACGTGAAGATGGCCATATTGGGTCGAAATATGTTACCAGAATTAACTACATAATATACACTAGTTGTGCTTAACGGTAATTAATTCCTTCATTTATGCAATCAATACAGTGGGATGAAAAACATAATAATACATAGACTTAACATAATGTGGACGGTCCGGGATCGAATCCTGGTGGGGACGAGATTTTCCGCCCGTCCAGACCGGCCTTGGGGCCCATCCAACCTCCAGTAAAATGGGTGCCGGGTCTTTCCCGTGGGTAAAGTGACGCCGGGGCATGCTGCTGACCACTCACCCCCTTCTATTGCCGCGGTCATGGAAGAGTAGAGCTATACCTCTACCCACCCTCTGGGCCACACCGGGCCTGTAACGGGATCACTTTACCTTTACTTACCTATCATTATAGGTTACGCTTTTTAAGTTGGATCATATTTAAATATTCGTTTGGCACTTGTCAATAAGCACACGCGGTCTGTACGTTTACTAAAAACCGGTCGATTAATGCTCTGTGGCGATAATCGCTCTTCATTCTGATGCGATCTACACAAAATACCAAAGTGCACTCTGGAGGCAGAATGCAGAATTTCTTAATCTTAAGCCTGGTCATACATAAAGGAACCACTGGGGTTTGAACGGTTACTATTGCACCAGAGCCTCCTAGACAGAGAGCTCAACATTTTAAGTTCTTTTTTATAGCTGAAACGGCTGTGGTCCAGTCGGAAGTGCATAAAAGATAATTTATTCTTCGTTTGTTTAACGGCAGCTTTTTAAGTTACCAAGTGTATGTAGGATCGAATTGTACGGTGATCTGTGACTAACGAATTAGTAAAGGTTTGTAAGTCAAACACCATATTGTATATATTTATTTATTTACTAGGAGCAGCCAAGGAAAACCACGAGTAACTTCGACTGTTACGAAGGATGGGTCCAAGTAAATTTTGGAGCCTTACTCCCAGCATCGTTTTTATTCTTTGGACAAATATTTAAATCCAACGGATGGTCGTGAAAGTTTCAGAGCCGTAACTTTGCTGTAGTGTAATGGATTTTGGTCTTGGCCATTAACCGTCAGTGGGCTACATGAAGTTCTTCACGTGGCTACATTTCAAAACCGTCATGTCACCTCTTGGCCGATCCCAGTGACAGCGCATTCTAAGGCATGGGTCTGCGGCCGGTCGCTTGCTGGGATTATGGGTTCGAATCCTGCCGTAGGACATGGATGTTTGTGTCTTTGTGAGTGTTGTGTGCTGTCAGGTAGAGGTCTCTGCGTCGGGCTGATCACTCGTCCAGAGGAGTCCTACCGAGTGTGGTATGTCTGAGTGTGATTGTGAAGCCTCTATAATGAGGAGGCGCTGGCCCGCTAGGGGCTGTTGTACCATGGCAAGAAAAGTCACCTGTTAATTACCTGATATTTGTTAGGCCTACACGTAACTGTCAGCTAAGAATACTGAAGTATAATTTTTCCCTATCAACGTGACTATATTTACAATTCTTTTCGTTTGAACGAAATTGTACAGAATACTTAAGAATCTTTGTAAACTTTCTTCAGATCAAATGTAATATCCCAAGCCCCAGTGATTCACTGGTTGCAGCCATCAGTAGTGCTGCTAAAAGTACATAAGGTTTGTTGTTATTCTTTTAGAATTTATCAAATCTAACTGCTTTAAGTAATGTATTTTTCGAACACCATACTTTAGTCAGTGTGGTAAGTAGTTGACTTACTGAACGGCCGAAATGTTTTCGCTCCCATACCGGATCGAGGGCTATTGGATAACGGCAGAAAGGCGACCGGAGGGCGAAGCTGACCATTCACGTCCAGTAGAGCCGAATGTTAAGAAAGAATGCAGCTATAGGCCTACCGTATGTCTGCATTGAGTGATGCTGAATTAATTGGACATAAAGGCAACCTTGTCTCCCTGCTGGAACTCTATCACGTAAAATTTTAACGTCCCAGTTGCATGTGTTGCTGTTGTCACTCACCACGGTCAACATGTTAGTATCATGTACCGTAAAAAGTAGATGGTGTTCTGACTTCTGTTGACACAATGGATGCACCAGGTTTCATTATATTATTTCTATTGCTGCCAAAGTTACTGGGCGGAGAACCTGGCACCGCTCTGCCATGAATGTATCTTTCCTGCCGAATCACTGAAGTTGAGCTACATAGTAAAGAGGAACAGAACGAGTTAGTCCACTCTTGCACTAAGAGCGACTTGCTTCCAGGGTAAACGACGTTGCGGTTTCCCGACTGAGACGCATCTTGGGACCATTCCTAGGAAGAGTTTTTTCAAACAAAATTGAAAACACTTTGCTTAATAAAACATCGCTATAAAGATGGACAGAAGTGGACACAGCATGACTTGGCTTGGCAAGGGGATGAGGAGTAGAAGGAAAGGAAAGGAGGTGTATTTCTGGTTTTGCGTCCTGTAATAAAACTTGTCGACAGCGCTTTGGAGCTTCGTATATCGTATGTACTGACGAAGGTAGATGTAGAACGTCTGTCAGAACCTACAGCTATTGATCAGACGTCAGCACTAACTTGGTGACTTACTGAAGTTAATTCTGAGTGTCACCGTAGCGGAAGAGAATGTATCCGGTTCGAATCCCGGTGCTTAAACCGCTTCTTGAATAACCGAGGAATGACGAGTCAAACCTTCTGGTATGTAACGCCGTATAGACTGGTAAATAGTTGAAGTATCGGAGGAGCATAGTGCATTCATGTTCAGGTCGAGCCTGATGCTACATTTTTTCGCAACGTCGACACGGCGTGACATAACAGATTACGACCGTCATCACCCCCGCTTTTAAAACCTTAAATCTCACACGATCTTTGTGATGGCTGGCGCAACGGTAACGCTTTAGACTTGTATGCGGGAAGTACTTGGTTCGAATGTCGGCTGGTACCCTGGCTATTCTGATTGAGGCTGATCTGATTTCTTCCTAGCACCTCGCAACACAAGTACCGGGATTCCCCAGATTCTTCGCAGTTTATTTTTATCGATGTCTCTCTCATTCGACTTCACATAGTCTCCGACACGGATATCGTCATTAACTGATCCAAAAAGGGTAGAGGAGCGTGGAAAATTGCATATCCTTTTTAATAATATATATATTCGCTCGGGCAGATTGATTTTTCTCCTCGCCGTATTCTGCAGGCCCATGGTTTAGTATTATACTTACGAACCTCCTTGTTAGTTACTTTTGGCTGTGATGGAGATACAGTGGGCCTGTGTGTCGAGTTTGCGTAGACTGCTACCTGCATGGATATTGATAGGAAACTGAAAACTGATAATGGAAGACGGACACCGTCCATCGTGCTGAAACTAAGGGGCAGTAGTCAGTATAGGCGTGTCCGTGTTTCTGAAGACACACAGTCCTTCGAACATAGTGAAATGATTTGTAATGAAGTAGCCTTTGTCTGATTGCCTTGTTCATCGCGTTATAAAGATGTGTGTGGTGGCGGAGGTTTAAACCCGTGTATTCCAAAGAGGGAGGTGAGTGGACAGTTTCACGCTTTGGGCACTTTAACCGCAGGGAAAGAACGCCTTGTCTGAATGTTTTGGCGAAGATGTTCATCCTTTCCCTGCTGGGTGTGGAACTCTGGTCATCCTGTCGGCAATCAGACATCTGGGCTGAATTTTCTGACCTATTTGTTGCAATAAAAGTGATTCGGTGCGCATTCTAGCGTGTGCATAAAGTAACGGCACGTCAGAGTAACGGGGAGAAGTGGAAGTAAGTAGCGGAAGAATGTGTAAGAATGTTTTATTTTAAGCTCATGGTTCCGTGCATCATAAGTCTGTATTAATAAAAATCCAACCAGATGCAACAGTATGCAGTCTGCTTTATTTTACTGCAAAGCCACTCTACATGTTTCGGGTGCCTACCGCACCCATCATCAGGAGTACTAAAAACTGTAACCGCAGCCTCCGGTACAGGTCATAATATCGGTACAGCTACTTCCCTCCAACGTGGCAAGGTCGGGACTGGTTTGTGCGATTTCTATACCGGAGGCTGCGATTACAATTTTTAGTACTCCTGGTGATGGGTGCGGTAGGCACGCGAAACATGTAGAGTGATTTTGCAGTAAAATAAAGCAGACTGCATACTGTTGCATCTAGTTGGATATTTATTAATATACAATATTCGATTACCTTGCGAGCAGTTGCATCCTTCAGAGTGGCATTACTTTTTTTAACTGATTGTGTAGATCTTATGTTTGGAACATTAATAATGTTCAGTGCTGTGCAGAACTTGAGTGCACGATTTATGTAAATGGACCAACCTACATCACGGGTGTATTTGTCTTGGCTATGCAAAGTTCATGAACGAATTAGGCCTGCTGTGATCAAAATTTGTCTCCTTGATCTGTTTTATGAAAGTTTACAGTTTAAAATTAAATTTATTTGGAAACTTATGTCGTCACATCTAAGGCCACTTGGGGGTGCGACGCTGAGCGGTTTAGGTATATCTGCAGTAAGGTACAAAAGACACGTGGGGCTGAAACAAATTCAGTGTTATTTTTCGGACATGGATAGTAATAAAAAGAAAGATAAGGACCGAAAAGATGGAAAGAAAAATAATCCTGGAGTGAGATGCCTCGCCACTGGATCTTTTCAGGGAATATTGCTTGTGTCGTCCGATGTAGTGGTGTGCCCATACCCTCCCCCCACCACCCACCCCGACTCCCTCCATGCGTTCAAAGAAAAAGCAGTGACACACACATGGATGGGGTGGATTGTGTAGCCTTCCCTAAACTCAATACAGTAAAGTGCTTTCTTGGTATATGTATTATACCATACCATAGTCAGGGTACCAACGAAGCCTTGTTCTGCTCTGTGAAAGGAGGGGGTATATCACACCCACAACACCCACATATCATTCACCCTTTACCCCTCTCCCTCAGCCTTTTTGCCTTTTATCCTATACAGTAACGTGCCTGGACCCTCCCCCCCCCCCCTTCCCACCTCAAATGTCGTATACAGTTATGAGCTCCGGCTGGGAGAGTCTGGGGGGGTTTGGCGTATGAGAGTAGCAGCGGATGTAGTTGTACTGAGGTCCTAGGTGACTAGGTTGACTGCTGCTATTGTGGTCTGAATGCTTTCTCATTTGATGTATCTACTGGAACTGCGTGAATGCCGTCGAACGTTCGGCGGAGCTGCATCGCTCAAAACGTGGTACCTCTGCTGCTCGTAATTTCACTCCAATTACCATTTTGGGTTACGGATGATGAGATTAATGAATCTGAAGTTTTCAGCTTGTGGAGTTTGTGGAGGGCAAAGTGCCACTGGGACGAGTTTGTATCCGAGCACGCCACTGATCCTCTGTCACTATCATCCCCGTCGTGCTCCATACTGATGTTTCATTCATCTGCCATCGACGCTACATAATCTTCGGGTAGTATAGAGGTAGCAGTTGACACGGTTTTTGTTTCGAAGGCCTTTTCTTTTCTGTCTTCAACTCTTCCTGTGTTGCTTTGTATCGAAAATGAATTTGTTTGCGTGTTGCCTGTTATTGAAAAACTACACATTTTTGTGTGAGGTTCGAGATTTTATGACGATGGAGATGTGGATTGTGGGGTTGTAGGTTATATAAAACAGTTGCAGTTGATTTTATCTATTTGGAGATAGCAGTAGAAGCACGTTTTGATGAGATTCTCTGACACCAAATAAAATTCAGTCTAAAATGCCAGTGTAACCTGAAATGTTTACTGTTTCGGCAGTTTCGCCACGCACAAGTTCAAGGGCGCGTGACAAGAAGAAATGTACGGGGGTGCTGATAAGTCCTTAGCCCGATCGGGACGGAAGCAAGCTCGGAAGCATGTCAACAACATCGAGACAAGAGCTGTCATCAATTTTTTTCCTCCCTGCAAGGCAAGGCGCCGAAGGAAATTCACGCCATTCTGACAGAAACATTAGCTTGTTTCCTTCCTGGTCGGGCTAAGGACTTATCAGCACCCCTTTATACAAACTTAAACAAAGGTCTGTGGATATTTGATGGTAGATCTGCAGTATCATCGTTTCAGTAGGGCGTCTGACAAGTTATACAAATATGATGATGGTAATCTGGGTATTTAACACAATGTTCGATCGTAAGTTTGTTTCGACGGCACGCAGGAACGTGCAGCTTTCATCGTCAACGTGACTGCATTAGAGCATTCACCCGTTATTCCCAGACGGCGAGAAACACTCGTCGTGAAAGCCTGTAAACTTACAAGATTACAACGTCAAGGGTGTACACATCCCGTGCGCCAGTACGTTCGGGCGACAACATTTTTTGCCGTGGTGTCCGGTGCTTGTGGGTCCTCAGTGTGGAACTAACTTCATGTCACTTGTCTAGAATTTTGAGGTGGCTTCTACATTTTTGGAAAGTTTGTGTATCGCTCTCTAACTCTTCGTGTACGTAATTTTATCACCTGCGCTGTACCGTGGTGTCATCATTATCAAGTGACTGTTATGTACTGCCTTGTTTACAGTTTAATTTCAAGTGTAGTGGTACTCTTTTTCTAGCGACGTTCAATAATATATGAAGTTTAATTAATACCGGCTTTTTCTTTTAGCTTGTGTGCTGAATTAAATTCATAATTTTATCCGATTTTTTAAACATAAGCCATGTGTATGCCTGTCACTGCCAGGGCAGCCGAGAATGGGTTCGGGCCCCCGTGAACAAATTTATTGCCCCCCCTCCCCCCAGCAAGGGCGGACCGGCTGAAAGTCGTTACACGGAATCGGAAAGACTGTCAGTTTCTGAGTGACTTGGGCTCGTTCTGAAAGGGTTAGTTTGTACATTCGACTAATAGTGATACTACCGAGAAAGACAAAATCCTATGCTACATAATCGGGCCACGGCCCCCCCCCCCGCCCCCTTCTGGAAGGCTTCCCAGTCCCTCCTCCTCCACCCGTCGGCAATGATCATCGCATATTAATTGCAGTTTGTAAAACAGGCTACGTTTTTCACTTGATGACGTGTCAAGTACGCTAACTTTTAACATTACGTGTGTTTGTCGATACCTTTCCCTCTGCATGATTGTGTCGCCGCGGGAACACTGCCACTCCACAACCTTCGTGCCTCCATTTCGTATATTCTAGCCACTCCACTGCTTCGTCGCCACTCGTCTTCCTCCCGGTACTCAGAATGTGACTGGGAGGGGTTGGTAAGGGAGCAGCTCACTGCGCCCCCCTAAATAGGTATTGTTCGAGTTTAATCTTAATTGATGCCCAAGAGTTATCCATCATAGCGTTGAGGTATGACAGGCGAGCTGAAAGAGAAAAGGGAGTAGTAAGGACGGATACACGAGATAAGTTCCGTCGGATTGCCTCTGCACAGTGACTACCGTCGCTGGACTGCAAGCACGACCCAGCGCGATGAACACAACAGCGCGTAACTTGTGTATTGTTGGTTTCTACACAATGCAACTTTTACTACAATGACTTAAAATATGTCAACACTTGCAATCATGTTAACATTCCGTTTACATTATTTTTACCTTCCAGTCTCCTGTCTAAATAACTAAAGCTTAAAATTTTACACGTAAAAAATAATATAACTTTACCTACTTTGTACGGGTATGAAACTTGGTCCCTCAATTCGAAAGAACGTAGATCGATGGTGTTCAGCAATAACTTTGAGGAAAATACGTTACCCTGAGGGAGAGAGGTTGATTTATGGAACTTCATAAACTGTATCTACAGCATATTTTTTTACCATGGCGCAACAGCCCCCAGTGGGCTAAAGGTTCCCCATTATCGAGGATTCATGATCACACTCAGACACACCACACTCGGTAGGACTCATCTGGACGAATGATCAGCTCATCGTAGAGACTTCTACAACATACAACACTCACAAGAGACAGACATCCATGCCCCCGGCGGGATTCGAACCCACAATCCCAACCTTCCAGCGGCCGCAGACCCACGCCTTAGACCGCGCAGCCACTGGAATCGGCACAGCATTATTAGGGGTAGTAAATGAAAGGATATGTGGTGGTAAGGATCTGTAGCACGCATAGGGGAGATGAGATATCCATACATATTTAGTTGAAAACCGGAGCGTTGTTGGTAAAATGAATCCCGCTATTATACTTGTAGGTGGTGAAGATTAAATTTGTAAGCAGATCGTTGTAGGTTAGGCTCCACTCGCCATCAGTTATGGTAGTCACAAACAACCGTTGGCTTCTATCCGTAAAAGGTGATACATTTCTTGATGATCTGAGTCATTATTAACCCCTTAAACGCCGAATTAAATCCCATCTGTCATTTACTGGCATTATTAGGAGCTCACCATATTTTCCACGTTAGCAGGTTAAGGGTTAACTTCCCAAGAACTCTTGCAGTATGCTGTTATTCATTCATGATACTGGCTGTGGCTTCCCTTTAAGCATGTGTGTGTGTGTTTTGCGGGATGCTTATCACACTAGTAATGTTTAATGATAAAGGAAGGAAGAAGATAACGATTTACAGCTTAGTCCAGTAACGGATCTACACGATTGTTTCGACAATCCACCTGCAGTATTAGAATCTGATACTCGCTTTACCAAACCGTACCTCCTTTAAGTCCACTTCAGTATTGTTCTTTATCCATATATTTCAACAGATGCCTCTTATAAGATATTTTTCCATTTCATTAATACAAGTTTGTTTGGTACTATGCCATTACTATCACAGATTATAGTGTCGAATTGTGGGATGACTGATGAATTGGAAAGGATTAGGAAAGAAGCCTTAGTTACTAATCGCAGTACTATCCCGGCAATGCCTGCAAAGATCAAGGAAAATTACGAAATACCTCAGTCAGTTTAGCCGGTTTCTTGACCAAGATTCGAACCGGGCACCTTCCAAATACATTTCTTTAGCTTAACCGCCATTCCCGTCTGCTTAGTCGATTCGTTGTTTTACCGAGACTTTTCCCCACCAAGATTTATTGTGCAGTTTGTGTTACAAGAAATTAAGTAGACTTTGTATAGGGATATGCGGCCCTTATTGATACTCGTGCTTACCTCCGTACTGGATAGAATGTCTGCGTCATGGTTATACGTGTGTCCTGTAAATCTGTATATTTGTCATAATGTGACAATATTTAATTTTGGTTACAAATGACCAGATACGCAAGCCTAACTATTTTGCTGGTCAGTTCACTAATTCGACAACTATGAAGTTTCACGAAGGACGGTACTTCAGAAGCTGACTGTCTTTAGCTTACAACGAAACTTGCCGTTGTAATGGAATCCGAATATATGTTGGTACAGTTTAGTACCCTACATGAACGTGTACACCCAACTTCGTGGCCAGCAGTTCTTTTTTATTTTATCCAGGTCTCTGTTTGATGTGTTGTTTCTGAGTCCTGCTCACCTGACAGGTTTCTCTTGGCTTCTCTGGATCCATTTTGACATACTCTGGAATACTATCTCAGACTAGCCCCACGATCTCTACCTTCCACGTCTTTCCGAATTTATTATTCGCGGCTCACGCTTCTAGTTGTTAAAGGAGTCGTAAATACTGGCATTTTTACTTGAGGTTCTCCTTCCGAAATGTTGTAGACTTTATTGATGCCCCTCATTCTTTCAAGACTAATGTGTTTGTGTGTGTATGTATATATATATATATATATATATATATTATAGGGTTTTGAACGGTGTAACTGGTGTGATTGAGCGCAGTCTTGACATGTTGACGTAGGCAAATTAACTGGCGCAGGGTTTTGTACTGTGACGGTCTTTTGTAATTAGTAGTAACGGTAGCTGTATTTCAGCAAAACTTAATCTTTAGTGAAATTTCAGACTTAGTCGACCTTAATTGTTTAAGTGGTAAATATATTGAGCCCTATACTAGTTCTAACATTAAAAATCGCTGCACTTTGCCCACACAGTTTCATGTGCTTTTCAGAATAACGGTGTTTGATTTTCTGTACTGCAGGAACATATTCAGCTATGTTATTTAGATGGAGAGTGTTTTTGTGAGGCATGTACTTAGTTTCTAAAAATGTTCTAGAAGATATTTGTTCTTCTACGGGTTAAATATATTGGAGCCATTGGCAGTAGATGCGGATTTTGACCTATTATTTGTGAAATATTTGAACATATTAAATTCTGATTTTTGAATGGAGTAGTGTTTGTTATACTGATACTTTATGTAATATTTTATTGGATTATTTTCAAAATGAACGGTTACTTTGGTAATATTCCATTGGTACATATAACAAAGAAAATGCATATTTGTAAGCAGTCAGTGGTGCTATCTTGCATGGGTTCTTGCAACTATAGATGTGCGCCACCCCCTGGCCAGCTCTGTCGGTACTCAAGTGCTGCGGGATGAATAGCGGCCGCTGGGAGCAATCCTTGTCTACCGCGAAGTGAAGGTAACAATGTAATGTGCCATTAGCAGGGTATCTCTCAATTGGCTTTGTTGTGGATCCGAGACGAACCGGAGGGTGGAAGAGGGAGTTTTATGATGCCAGTCCTTCAGGGGTATACTAATGATGGATTGCTTATGAATAACTTCGGACCAGAATCAGATTGGAAACATAAACATAAGCTGCTACTATCTACTCTTCTTTACTACACACGTTACAGCGCCTGTTTTCTTTCCTATCATGCTTGTAATTCTGGTAGGCCCAATTTCCTTGAGTTGGAGATGGGAGACTTGGAAAATGGCATTAGGTGTATTGTTAAAGGGGCTAGTCCATCTGTCGGTGTGGGCATGCCTCCGTGCCATCTGCAATGGTTATTCCGCGCCGGATGTTTTGGCGATGTGATTTAGTTTGATGAATTTCGCGTGCTTGTGTGGGTGTGGGTTGGGGATAGCGATTGTGGTCCGTTTCAGTGTTTTGTGCCCCATTTCAGTGTATTGTGCCCCATTT
>Ga0131853_10010332_pt1 | contig 17067 bp, 14 predicted proteins | sample TergutLab28metaG_FD_92764 | JGI IMG/M metagenome (GOLD analysis project Ga0131853, IMG submission 92764) | Labiotermes labralis P1 segment gut microbial communities from Petit-Saut dam, French Guiana - Lab288 P1 (version 2) (version 2) | ecosystem: Host-associated > Arthropoda: Insects >... | reverse complement strand
CTATATATCTTGATCTTTAAATTTTTGGATAGCAACCTGGAAGACAAAAGATTCTGCACCAAATGATAGCAAGCATTTCCTGACCTCAATCTGCTCTTAATTTCTTCCGCAATAGAATTTTGAAATTGTTCACAAATATTTAAGCTCTTCCACCCTCTCGAAGGTACAATTATCAATCCTCACAATGTAACTTATGTACTGATTTACTTAATTTATTTTAAATGTTGTTTAAAATATTCAATACATTCGTTATTTATGTAACTAGCTACATGACCATCATGTGACGGACCGTAACCGTCTGCAGTAATTTATAATCAGTAGTAATCGAAGTAATCGATAATGGTGATTCTAAGCAATAATGTTCAATGCTAATTGATTACAATCGATGATGATCGATAACAATCGATGCTAATATATTATCGATATTATTCAATCATGAGTGTGACTCAGGTCACTCACAACAGTAGTATATGCAGGGGAGTTTATGATTCACTTATGATTTTTAAATAAGTACCAATTTATAAATTATTGTTTATCGTCGTATTCTGTATCTTTTTTACTCTGTATTTGCTTGCAATTTAATTAGTCGTCTCTAATTACACAGTTAAGTTAACGCGCGTTTTGCATTTTATTGCTGCCATAAGGTGATACGGTGTGCAATGCTATTATATTCATTACTGTTGGCCTTTGCAGCTTATTATACACTCCGGTGTGTGTCTGCCCGTTTGTTTGTTTGTTTAGTCTCGCGGATAATTCCGGTACACCCCCACACAGTCCGTTCCATTTGTCACAGTTCCGGTACAGCCCGGGCACTTAAGCAACTGCCGCACTAGATGGGCGACATCCAGACTCGCTTGAGCGCCAGCATATTCGATGGTAGAGGCCAGTTGAAATGTGATGGCACACGCGCAGAAACAAGATTTCGTCATTCGGCGGAACGGAAGAGTCCATTTAAATCGGCGGGGGGCGTCAGTTCATTCGACTACTGGCAGCCGAGATGTGTGTATCAGCGTTAGTAATGCTAGATACACCATGTTCCGAGGTAGTGTGAAGGGTACTGGCTACCCACTCCATTCGCCAGTTTCCCCTTCACTTCCCTTCCCGTGTGTCACCGTGTGCCATCACATTTCAACTGGAGTCTACTACTAATTTCTGTCTCCTAAGAATAGTATGGCTACAGCGCGAAGCTGAGACCTCACTTCAATCTATTATCGTTGTTAAAAATGTGTGCAGTTTGACTTCATCTTCCCTTGTCTGCCTGAAGAGTATGATGGCCAGACTAATGTTTTTGCTGTATTTAAGTGAATGAGTACAGTTGGTACGTCGTTCTGTGCATATGTATTAGCTACATGATTGTGTATTAACCTTTTGGCGCCGGAATAATTTTTTTTATTTTAGCACACACTGTATATAAAATGTGGATAATACAGGAACCAAATACGTTAGAATTATGAAACAAACTGCATTTTGAAGAGAAAAAAACGGAGCGTATATACCATGTTTAAAATATTCAGTACCTATATTTGTTGGATAAATATATAAAATGTAACTTTAGAGGTTAGCGGTGCGGTACGACCACTATAGTTGACATTAGGCGTCAAAAGGTTAATATGTTTATTTTATACAGAAAACAATCGAACTCTAAAGCATTAGAGTTAGTTGAATCACTTCTAGTGCTTCCAAATACAGGTATTATCTCCGTTGGCCTCTCTGGTCTGGTTCCATTTATGCAAGGGCATGGAATTCTTTTGTCCCCCATAGGACGAATTATTACTCTCACGAGATGGTCTCAGGTTGTCAGATACATTCATAGCGTCTGTGCTACGTTATATATGATGTTTTCCCGACAGCGAAATTGGGAAATTGAAAAGAAAAAACGAATCAACACAATCGCTATTTGTAAAATAGCAATATTTGAGCTAGGGAATAATAATAATAATAATAATAACGCTACAAATTTAGACCTGTTGGCATCTAATATAAGTACATAAATATGAATATATATATATATATATATAGTCGAACACAACTCAATTTTACATTATTATTTCCAGCTACATGTTTCGGCTCCTTTCCGAGCCATCTTCAGGCTGAACTCTATTCTCTTAAGAAGACAATGTGTACAATTGACTGTATTATTATGGATTGCGAGATCTCGCATTACATTTTTAAAATATTGCAAAATTAAAATTAATGTGGTTCAATGAATATAATAAACACTGAAATTAAGGGGTGTTAAAATGATGGGTTAAGGTGTGAGGATTTTGAGTTAAGTGTGATTCAATTATACAGTGAATACTAAAATTATACAGTGAATATTAAAATTAATATCAGAGGATATTAAAATAATGAATGTGCTGGCATCTGTTGACCACGGGTTAACATGTCGAGACCTACGCTCTACGGCCCTGCATAGCCGGGCATCGATCAATTCCACCTCACCTGACGAACTTGACAATGACCTTATTGTAGCTCGGTCAAGCATTAAGGTTATTAACGAAAATTGTTACTATTTCTCAGTGATTATGGCCTCCAATTCCCACAAAGAACTCTTAGCCGAGCCCGGGGTGATATTTACGCCTTTAAAACTGACTTGAATATAGAAACTTAGGCAGGGTAGGCGCTGCTGACCCAAGGAGAACATATCGTGCCTCGGTAGAATTGCCACCAATACAGGTTTTCCCATCAAAACACCGGAACGCGATTGCAGACGCGCGTACTGTCTGATTAGCCTATAACAATCCTTAGGCATATCGTGTCCTCCGAAGTTTTGACTCGTCAACTCTAGTGGGTCTAGGCCTCCTCACTGTTAAGGTTTCGAGAACACCTCAGACACTGCACTCTCTGTAGGGCTTGGTCGGACGAGTAATCGGCCTATCGCAGCAACCTCTCCTTGACAACACAACACTCACAAGAGACAGACATCCATACTCCCGACAGGATTCGAACCCGCACTTCCAGCAAGCGAGTGGCCCTAGACCCACGCCTTATACAACCGGGAATTCCTGTAACACTATTGTGTTCTAGTATACCTAAATACATGATGTCTCATACTCCCATATTGGCATAATTTTCATGGAACTTTCCAGTAGTCCACACATGTAGTGCCAACATCTCGACTCGGTAAATGTCGAGGCTCAGTATCTTACACCAGTTTTTCTGCAGGAACTAACATATGGTCGTCAAATTTAGAACAGACTGTAATCAGTATTGGCTGTTCCTTTCACGTAAATTGTGAGCGGCTGTGTGAAACTTTGCTCCTCGAGTTGACCATGGAGACGAAGATCGACTCGCGAAGATTTGAATCTAAAATTGTTACATCGACCAGCTTAGATTCGACTAGCCTCCAGTTTAGGGCGTGTCATGTACCACAACGGGCGTTTTTAAATCAGTGTGACTACCAGTAAAAAAAAAATTTTTTTACTTCCTGCATCATATGCGTTTCCCGCAGAGTTGGCCACACTGGCCTCTGATTATTGTGTGCCCATCTAGTTCATTGAACATTCGTAAGAAAGACAACATTGCAGATATTTTCTGCTCTAGAATGTTTCCTAGTCGGTAGCTTTAAATTGTATTTTCTTATATTAATATTTAAAGAATAATATAAACAGAAAACTGCAGGCAACAATAATAGTTTTATTAATAACTTAAATCAGCTCAACATGTTTCCACCTCATCCTGGTCACCAGCAGGCAGCATCGTCTTTGCATTATACCACAAGCTGTAAACACAGTCTAGTGCTCCTGAGGATGGTCAAAATTATCACCCGAAACATGTTGAGCTGTTTGAAGTTATTAATAAAAGTATTATTGTTGCATCTAGGTTGCTGTTTATATTATTGTATCAATGATGCACGGTCACACAATCATCAAATTAATGTTTATAGCTTCCCCCACCCCAAATCAATATTTGTATTATTGCTGACTCTTTTTTTTGTTCTTGGAACGTAGTTTAGAAAAAAAGTATGCGATCGCCATATGAACTTGCATTACGTTTGCCTGAAACAAAATAGTCTCAAAATAATGTGATCTTCTCCTTAATGCACTGGAAACAGACGAGGCCTGCCATAACAAATATCGTTCTTGAGGTTATTGATGGAAAATCCGGGTTTGATTCCATTCGAATAAACCTGCCTGTTACATCCGTGTATTTTAGACGAGGTTGTTGATATTACAGACAAATTTCTCTTTTCTGGATAATTCCCTTGAGTTTTACTTGCCTTGCAGGATGATAATTTCTCTCTTCAATACGTATATATACAGAAGCGTACTGGTGTTCACTGAGAATGGCTGGGTGTAAAGTTATTCTACGCAGATACCGCTCTCACGAACGGTATTAAACTTCTATGGGAGGCAGCAGAGAAATACAAATGTAGTTTAAATATTGGTTATTATCTTCTGCTCACGCTTTGCTGGACAAAAATGAACTTTGAATTTAACACTGTGGGTTGTTTTATATGGAACAGAAGAGACCAAGAAATTACCTGTCTTTAAATAACTTGAATTTTCTTTATTGTTATCATAAAAAAAAACCTGCTAACCTTGCCGTGAAGGAGTTGTGTTCAGTCCTTATATCTTACTGCCAATTTTAATAATATTACGGCTATGGATATCTGGTATTCCCACTCGCGTTATTTCACTGGCTTGAGTTATTCTAATATGGCTTTTAAAATACTATAAAACTAGTACAGAAATGCTATTAGACAGCTGTGAGCAAGGTGGTCGCGGAATAGACTATGAGAAGACTAAGTACTGGTCCAAGTTTGCCGTTCTGGTGACCGTGCATCGTGATAAATTCTTATAATAAAACCAACTAGATGCACTAATTTCTCAAATTTATTTTTGGAATAAAACTCTACATGTTTCGGAGAGTTCCTCTGTCCATCATCAGGAATTTTTCACTGTACACACAGCATTGGTAGCGCAAGCTGTCAGTTAACCTGTATGACATATACCATTGCTGTGTGTACAGTGAAAAATTCCTGATGATGGACAGAGGAACTCTCCGAAACATGTAGAGTTTTATTCCAAAAATTAATTTGAGAAATTAGTGCATCTAGTTGGTTTTATTATAAGAATACATGTCCATGTCTCCTTGACATAATTGAGGGCAGTCGTATAATAAATACTGAGGTAATATATATTATCCAAACAGGCGTTTTTAAACAATTCGGAAATTTATAAGTCTGTTAGTCATACAGAGGAAATTAATTTGGGGAATGCTGGTCACTATTTGGTTGCCTCCTCTCATTACTAGCAGAACTGTACTTTGCACCCCTACATTTTGTTTTCCCACATTTTCCTAATATTCCATAATCCCCGCATGTTTATGGCTTCCATTTTGCCTATCCAGTATAATCGTCCATTTCTGTAACAACCTCTCTTATCACTGTCTGTTTTATACAATCGTTTGAATATTAAAATACACGAAACCGCTGTATTTCCTGCTGTTTTGTGTAAGTTAGAATCTTCACCTCATCGTAAGGAAGAACATGAATGTAAAAGAGTTGCGCTTTTTAACATTCCGTTCCATACACAAATGATAAAAGTGAAGTTATTTAAATGCGCGTTATTATTTCTCTGCCGATCCCAGTTGCTGCGCGCTCTAAGGCGTGTGTCTGCGGCCGCTTGCTGCCTGGGGTTGCGGGTTCGATCCCGCCGTTTGTCTCTTGTGAATGTTGTGTGTTGTCAGGCAGATTCCGTTGCGACGGTCCGATCATTTGTCCAGAGGAGCCCTACCTAACGGGTGTGGTGTGTCCACGTATGATCGAGGTACCTCATGGAGGAGGCATAGTCTTGCTAGGGCTGTCGAGCCTTGAGAGAAAAAAAAATACATTTCTCGCCACACCGATTTTCATATAGAATATTTACATTTGTGTAACATTAAATTGTTATAAAATTGCATTGTTATGGCCCAGTTCGCAGTGAATAAATTTCAGATAAATTGCGAGATTTCTAGAAAGAAGTACTGAGGATAGTGTGTGTGTGTAGTTTGGTCCAGGTACATAAAAATTAAGATAAGGGGTTTCGGTGGGAGATAATTATGAATCTTTCAAGTGTTGTGGGATTTTGTGCTGTCTCTGCAGGTTGGAACCACTCTCAAGTTTCCCAGCGACACGTCGTAACACACCAGTACCGGTGAGAGAACGTAGTAGTTCAAAAACACTGAAATGGGCCTCAAGAAGAATGTGTTTGTGTGGAATGATTCCAGCTGGAGAGGTACAGGGCCTAGTGGTGGGCTGCTGTGATAGTGGGTTCTTTAGAATCGGGTAATTTCATAACCAGTTCTACGAGATTATCAGCTTCCCCGTAAGGACTGTCGCCCATGGAGCTGGGAAATGGATAGCTACCTATTTTCTGTCAGTTTAATCATTGTCCTGAATATCCTGGACTCATGTTCGTAGATCACGCACTGCAAAACCCAGCCGACAAGGCAGCAGTAATATATGTGCAAACATAGTCCAGACCGTTTCCAGAGATGATAATTTCCGGCACCAATGCATTTGTTTGGCACAGTCGGTTTACGGTTATGGGACTGCCTCAGGTCGCGACAAGGATGGATGTAATGAGCCAGGTGATGGTAACAGTTCCAGATGAGATATGCAGAGGGTATTAGTCACGTCGGGGAATTCCAGTGTCGAGGTGGTGGTTCCTGAGTACGTGCAAGTAGCTCGGTTTAACCAGTCAATTGTGCAGTTGGAAGTTCGGAAATTTAACTGGGTCTAACACTACGCTATGTCTCCACGTGGCTACCTAAAACGTTCCGCCACGTGTGACTAAAAAGTCGTACGTCTCTTCCGATATGATGTGCACATTTTTATGACAACAGAAAGTCAAATCTGGGCACCGAAATTTGATTTCCTCGTGCTATATTACATAATATTTATTGGCGTAGGATATTCAAGCAATGATCCGACTTGCGGCTCATTAGAAAATAATGGTGATAATATGAGGCTAAATTTAAATGTTCCGTAGGCCTACGAGTGCAATAGCCTGATATTTATATTTGTAAATGGAATTCAAGCTTATCCCGCTTATAATTTGCTTGATATTGTCCCTAATGTTGTGTGTTGATCAATACAGTTTACGAATTTCTTGATCACGGAATAAACTTCTTTCTTCTATTCCTCCCTCGCTCTCTGATCAAAATATTGACAGTACTGTATTCTGAAAACCCCTGTTTTAGTCAAGGTACCAAATGTGAGTATCAAAATAAGAACTGTACTAGGATGGGTGAAGTGTAACACTGCAGAAGGGTTCTTCGGTATATCCTTGTGCACAAAGACTGTAGATGGGCATGGGCAAGCGTCTGTGGAAAATGAAGGAGGCGTTTTCGCTGCATTTGCTGAGATAAACGTGTTTCTGTGACCAAGTGCCTGCTGATGTCAACCAGACGGTGCACGACATCCGAGATGTGCTCTGACGCACATGTATATATACAGGGTATACACAAAAGAATGGTGCGGTTTCAAAAGTTAACAAGATATTTATTTCTCGCCTGATCTAACACCATGCGATTTCTTTCTTTGGGGGTTCGTTGCAGACAGCGTTTATATACCACCATTGCCCATGTCCCTCAAGGAACTACGTGATCGGATAACGCATGCACTGCAGACCATTACAGCGGACATGCTACACCGAGTCTGGGATGAATTTGATTACCGTGTGGATGTGTGTCGTGTGACCCAGGGTGCACGCATTGAAGGACTGTGGTTAACGCATGAGAAACTTGGACAGTTGCCGCTGCTGATTGTGTACTTGTGCCCTTGTAAGGTGAGAAATAAATTTCTTGTTAACTTCTGAAACCGCACACTTCTTTTGTGTATATCCTGTATATGTACATACATACATACATACATACATACATACATACATACATACATACATACATACATACACACACACACACACACACATATATATATATATATATATATATATATATATATGTTCAATTAATTTAGATTCACTCACACTCTGTTTGTTTGTTTGTTGTTTCTGCGCTAAGACAAGCAGAGTAATGATTCTCAGTAACTATCTGAATTAATGTGACAGTTATTGCTTTTTCTTTAGAGTTTCTTTCACGTATCTCTCAATACCTCAGACGGTATCCCGTTCATGGTAGAATATTTGCTGAATAACGAATTGCAAAGTGTATGGAGGGAAGTCACATAATGGCCTGATCGACATACTGTCACGGCACGTGTATGGAGTTACTGCAGTAAATCACGCAAACCTTTTCGGTCTTGTAGGTGTCTTGGCCAAGATTCGAATTTGGCACCTCCCAGATACCAATCCAGAATGATGTCATTACACCAGAATGTTTGACAATATTCTTTTTCTAAAAAGAAATGGAAGCTTATAAAATCTTGGACTGTAGTCCGTCTGATAATTTTGAGCTAGGGAACCTCTTTCCATCAACCCGTGTGTGAGGATTTGCCCCTTCGCCGTATTCAAAGACCGCATTGTCTGTCGCCGTATTTTTCGCACTACGCAATTTGAGTCTGCCGAATTTTAAAGTCCACCCCGCAGCGTGTCACAGTACATACAAGAGTTCTTTAACGTCTCCTCCTCGTTTTCTCCATCCTGTCGTTCTGTACATTAAATGTACAAATATTCTCGTTAAGAGTATTTGTTGAAACGGGTCTGCGAAACGTAAGTGGCTGCCCCAACAAACATATGGCTTCAGGGCGAATGTAATGTTGTGAGCAGTCATTTTCCTGACCAGCATATAAATAGTGATAATGTCATTTATAATCCGAAGATGATCTTTCGTGACGAAACTCAAAATTTTCGCGCAGTGTTCGTGTTGCTTTTGTTTCGTTGTGGTTTTTAAACACCGCTGCTTTTAATGTACTATTGCATTTCTCTAAAAAATGAAAATTACCGGCTAATTGTGTGTGTGTGTGCGTGCGTGCGTGCGCGTCCCCATTACTACTTGTGAACCAGTTGATAGATTTGTATGAAACTTGGTACTAACATTATACCATTGTGTAACACGCGAAGGCCGTACTCCTAATTAGAACATTTTAAGTTCTTCAGATAATTTTGCACGACTTTAAATATTATGTATTGCTTTTATTTGCCCCACAGAACTTCTACGATATTCGTATAATATTTTTTTTTTCCAATAACCAGCTGAAATTTATCTGAAAATTTTCTGTAAAAGTCTTATTTCCGGCAATTTCTGTACTTTCGAATAAACGCCTGCAAACATAAGCTAGCAAGTAATCCGTGACCCATAATAATCCACGAAGATATTGATTTTTTTCCTCCAAGATATCATTTGTTGATATGTGTGATTGTGTGTGCCGGGTAGCTCAATCGGTGTAGCGACTAACTATGTGCTGGACGGTCCGGGATCGAATCCCGGTGAGGACGAGATTTTCCGCCCGTCCAGACCAGCCCTGGGGTCCACCCATCCTCCTGTAAAATGGGTACTGGGTCTTTCCCGGGGGTAAACTGCGGCCGGGGCTTACTGCTGACCACTCACCCCCTTCTAGTGCCGCGGTCATGGAAGAATAGAACTATACCTCTACCCACCCTCTGGGCCACACCGGGCCCTGTAACGGGATTACTTTACCTTTTAACAGATTAACAACGGGAAATTGTTGATGACTTTCCGTTCACAATCCATACTGCCTTACAGTTTTATGGAATATGAGTTTATTTTTGAGTGGGTATGCAACTTGGTCTGTTACAATAAAGGAACAACAAAGACTGAATTTTGAGACCAGGGTACTTATGGGAACATTTAGGCCTAAGGGGTAGGTAGTAAGAAGGGCCTGGACGACACAGTGTAATGGGAACATCGTGCTCTCTACATCTCACCATATACGATTATGTTGATGAAATAGTTGTTGATATTACGAGCAGGATATTGGCCACGAATGGGAGGGGGTCACAAATGCATACAGAGTTTTGTTAGGGAGACCCAAATAAAAGGGGCGACATTGCAAACATGCAAGTGAGTGGCAGGGTGATACTGAAATTTGTCTCACGTATAACGTAATATTGAGGTGACATCGTGCAATTGTTATTGTAGTGAAACAGCAATTAGCCTTAGGTTTCCGGCATGCCATGCGCATGCGCCATATTGTCGTGTGTGACTTGCTCCGTATTCTGAGAAGAACTCAGCGAGGTGTGATCAGATATGTATATTGGTCTTCGTGCTAAGTATTCGTAATTATTGTCAGATTTTAATTAAACTAGAATCTTCTCGACAGATTTTCGAAAAATATTCAGATACGAAATTTCACGAAAATTCGCCCAGTGGGAGCTAGTTTGTGTTAAAACACCGTGAGTTTCCAACACACTGTAGTTTTCAGTGAACTCCAAATTGAAGAAAATAGCTGATTCAGATTTAAGTGCAAGTGTTTCGAGATGGCGTATGGTCATACCGTGGCTGAAGGTTTGGACATAGGCGAATGTCATCAGATTAAGAACCCGCAATATTTCTGAGGCTGCGTCTGCCTCCTTCTTCAGGTGTAGCGAGGAAAGGGGAGAAACTGGACAGATGTAACCATTCGAACAAGCTAGTGTGAGTCAGGATATTGGGACTGGTTCCGTACTTTCCCAGTTCTACCTGCAGTTTCTGCCTTCCAGTGTTGTGAGTTTTTAATCTGGTACGATGGTCAGCTTCGAAAATTTTATTACCGGCTTATGTTTCAAAATGTGTGTCGGTGTCCCAAAACTGTAATGGATAATTACGGGAAAATCTCAAAGGAAACATTTCTGGGATCGAAGTGAGGTTTCCGGACTTGAAGATCCTCTATCCCTGACACAGTAGCTGTCGTTTCATTGCGCTTATTTTGTGAGTTGGATTTTAGTGGCGTCGTCGAGAACGTAGAATGTTATCTGGTTTGGAAACTGTAATGACGTTGCTGGCTGGCGGGATAATCTACTCATGTGGAGAAACTTTGCCACGTCTTTGCAATACGCTCACCTTAACTGCGGTCTCACGCCAATTATCAGCTTCTCTTTTGTCTCCTATAACATGACAACATCGGTTAGCTGCATTTTCAAGTTAAATCGGTGTTAAAACTAACTTCTGTCCCGAACGCGGCTTCGGTTTCATTGTCTTTGTGTTTCTGTAGTTTTTTTTTCAAGTTGTGGCCAGAAAAGGCGAAGTTCTTTCGGATTTAATTAGAGGAAGAGGAAAATACGAGAGGTTCGCTGTTGGTACTGCGGCCACTCTGGACCTCTCGTGTCATGGGCTGTGGCTTGTTGTACTCGTAGTTGCGTAAAACTGTGTAGACGTTTCGGAGGACGTTGCTGTCTCGAGTCATCAACAGTGATGATGGAGACAGCATAATTCAAAGACGTCAGACTGCACATCGGCTTGTTCCAAAAGAGAAAACTGTATTTGGGCAGGTTTAGAAGGGCGATAAAATTGAAAAACAACTTGAGTGTTTGTACAACGTAAGTCCATAAAGCACCATTCTGCTGGACATTTCTTACGTTCTTTACTGCTTGCGTTTGAAGAAGTACAAAAAAAAAACTTATTTAACACCAGCAAACATACAATTCTGTAGTGTATATCTACTATCTGTAGGCCCGGTAGCTCAGTCGCTATACCGACTGAGCTACCGGGCTGGACGGTACGGGATCGAATCCCGGTGGGGACGAGATTTTTCCGCCCGTCCAGACCGGCCCTGGGGCCCACCCAGCCTCCTGTAAAATGGGTATCGCGTCTTTCCCGGGGGTAAAGTGCGGCCGGGGCGTGCTGCTGACCACACACCCCCTTCTAGTGCCGCGGTCATGGACGAGTAGTGCTATACGTCTACCCACCCTCTGGGCCACACCGGGCCTGTAACGGCATCACTTTACCTTTACCTTTATATCTACTATCTCTTACATAGCTTTACCGTATTTCGGCGTTATCTCGCCATTTTCAGGGACCTGACATCAAAATCTTCACAACGTACAACAATTAAATAGATCACAACACGCGTGTATCTGTTGTATCGTTAATGCAGAATCTTAAGGTTTCGTTAAAGTGAAGGTAGAAGCGTTCACCCTAGAACAGGTCACGAAAGCCCCAGAAGAGGAGTAGATTTAAAGCTCTATTCTTTCTTTATCCACGATGATAGATCGGGGTGTGTGGTCAACGGCACGCCCCGACCAGGGAAGACCCATCTCCACCGGTATTTAATACCCGGACCGTCCTGCCCGTAGTGAGTCGCTTTACTGGCTGAGCTGTTAACGGCACACACAGGTTTTGGTTATATATATTTATTTATTTATAAAATATCGTGCTGGTGAAACAATAATAATGATAATAATAGTATGGATATTTGTTAAAATGGTTTAAAATAGCATGCTTGACATGCTGATAGTTTCCCATCTGATCAAAAATGCCTGTACGTGATCAGTTGAAATACACACTTTTTTTTGGTGACTCTCAGCATGACTGTCACTTGTCGATATGCAAGTAAAATAATGGCATTATGTAATATGATAATATCGTTATTGGGTTTAAAAACTTTATTATTATTATTATTATGTAATTATTGTCCCTGCTTGTCGGTAGTCCTGTAACAAAGATTTTATATCAGTAACAAATTTGGTCTAGGTTTAAAGGTAATGTACAAAGCAGTTAACACGCTAGTGGATATTCGTAGTTGCACTGTGCATGTTGATAGTATTGAGTCCTTTATTTGTCCAACTAATGCATACAAATTATTATAAAATTGTTAAGCCGTTAAAGTCATTTAAAGTTATAACATTTGCTCCAACATATTTCGAATTACATAAACCATCATCAGAGAGCTCTCAGCCTGTGCTACGCTAACTTTAGGGAAGCACAGGCTGAGAGCTCCCTGATGATGGTTTATGTAAACCGAAACATGTTGGAGCAACAATTACAATTGTAAATGATTTCAACAGTTTAACAATTTTATAAGAATTAATGTGCATTAGTTGGACAAATGAAGAACTTGACACTATTGGATTTTGTGCCGAAAAACCACGAAAACACATTCTTCAACCCGTCACTTGTCACGAAACTTAAACGCATGTAACTATATATAACGCTCGGGTTTTACACATATAATCAAGGTTAAATTTTAACATACATTTATCCAGCTGCCTGCGGAAGGAAGCCTTAAGGGAGAAATTGTTGGGAATAGGAAAACTTTTATCAATTTTAAGCGACCCACATTTAAATAAAAGAACATTGTCTGCACCTCCAGTGCTCCAGAGGCGTCATTTTTTCACCGCGTTTTAAATTGCTTCCTCCACCCCCTTTTTTGCTGGTTTTGAGTGTGTGGGATAGAGAAACAAACGATGCGAAACTTTTAGAGTATTTGCGAGTCTTTTTTTTTTGTGACGATGAACGTGCAGCCCGTGTACCCTCCTTTCTCCTCCTCCAAGTTTCTTCAGCCTTTGTTAATGAATGTTCGAATAGAGTATGAGCTGAAGTCTTAGGAAACGCCACTGCCATGTTCGAACAACTCACTACCATTGCGTTTGCATCGGCGCTTCCGTAATTCACAGAGAGTAAGTAAATGAAAAAGAGGGTGCAGAGGGGCAGCTAAAGGGGCGCAAATACGTGATGTAAGTTCCGTGTGGTGTCACAGGGGGTCTGTAATACCGCTTACATATTCATAAATGTTCTCCCTCTAACCTGTTGGCATTATTCTCCTTGAAGACTAATTGCACGTTTAATGGGCATGGAAATGTTGAATATTAAATCACGGCTGGTTTTTATGCTTTGCACTGTAGCTAAATAATGTTATAGAAAACTACATAAAATTACATACACAAACTGGAATTTTAAATCTGAAGGCCTGATAAAGTTGCTCCTTATAAAAACGCGCACACATGAAGTCAGAGTTACAAAAGGGCACGGAATTTCCTTGAAGTCTTTGCCAAGCTAAGGGGGGCACCTTTATATAAAGTTTCAAAAACCACTAATTTAAAAAAAATTTAATTTGTATTAGTATGAAAAATTCCTTACCTTCCTGATTTGGGATAATTTTATGTTTCCCACGATGAATGACACTTTTTTACAGAAGTAAATTTGCTGTTTTTGCGAATGATAGCCCTCTATTCCAGTTCTAGTGTGCCGCCAATAAAAACCAACAAATATCCCAAATGTGCCGCGAGCACATAAGGGCGAGAACCGTAGGTCTAAGGCATATTATTCGCACATGATGTTCGGAAATTTGGCTCTAATCTGGCCTTAAACAGAACATTACTGCACTCCAAACCTTATACCATATTCTTTTAGCCCTGTTCTTGTTTGCTTTACACTCCTGTTCTCTGTGAGGTAATCATGAAAGTTAAACAGATGTAATCGGAATTAGAACGACTCGAGAGATAAGTACATCATGGCGTACTATTGATGTCGCTTTGTAAGCACAGCCAGTTTCTGTATTTATTCAGTGGAGTGCATTTAATTTAGAGCAGCGTGCGTGAGATGAAGTTCCCATCAAGGAGAATAGCTGGGATAGCTGCTGATTTCTGGGAAGCTGTGAGCAGATGAGCTGTAATAATTTGCGCGTGTTAAATGAGGTAATTAGGCTGAAAAAAACTGAATACAACGAGAAGCTGAAATGTTTTTCTGCCCTTGCAGAATGACACTGAAAAATAACATATATTTAAACGTCTTTGTTTTCTATTTTTGCTAAAGGAAACTGATGGTAACAATGTATTATAATGTATTTGTATGCTGGAGGGAATAAAATAAAACAAAAAGTTGTATTGTTCTTGCTTATGCTGAAGGAAACTACAGACAGCAGGAAGTTGCATTGTTTCATTCCTGATAACCGGAACTGAAGCCAATAAGTGCATAAAATACTTTTATTCATCCTGTTGTAAGCTCAAGGCAGCTAGAAGTTAAAATATCTTTATTTATGGTAAAGGAAACTAAAGACAGTGAGAAATTGACATGTTTTTTTATTTGCACTCAAGGAAAATGCAAATAACAATAACTTAAGATCCGAAGGAAACTGAAGACACAGTTGAAATGCTTTTATGTTTGCTAAACAAACGTTTTAGGTATGATGGCGTTTAAAATGTCTTCTTTATTTAATTCAAGCGGTTTAGTTACGGTTTGTCTCACTGAAGTATTTTCGGGCGATCGGCTGTGTGAATGTGCAATGGGATTACACCGTTTCGGTGACTCTGTCACCACCAACAGAGGACTGCCGTTACGATTGTCGCCTGTGCCACAGGTTGATACAGAGTTCGCGAAGCGCAGTGTGTTTGTTCGAGCGCTGTCCTCAGTAAGTAAATTCTAATGAAACGTGAAGCTGAAGCAAATTCGACAACATGCAGATATATTTATTGAAGCAATCTACAGTATCATTCGTGCTGTTTATTATCTTACTATTTAGATCTATTATGATTATCAGAAATCGACCTATATGAACTTGATTTTCTGTTGCGTATGAGACACCCCAGTGAATAATTTTTGTCGTTGTATCGTGCATTTTGACATCTATAAAGTTCATTCACCAACAAATCACTCTTTATTAAACTTGGCAAATTTTTTAAACTTTATCAAGTTTAATAAAGAATGCATTTGTTGGTGAATGAACTTATACCCCTGTTGACAGCTGGAAAATACGTTTATATTTATGCCATATTTGAGATTCTCAAGATGTTTTTTTTGTGTTCAATATTGTCGTCTGTGATGTGACGCCATGTACTGTTATACAAATTTATCGACACTTCGGAAGAATGTGCTGTCTCTTTAGTAACAGAGTGTACCTGAAGATTGAGGCAGCATGTCCCTCCAAGGCTGCAGTATATGTCTGCAAGAATGCAATACGTCATATTCAGAAGAGAATATTCGCTTGTAGCCGTAGTCACCCAGATAACACTCGTCAGATTGGACGAACCGGTGGCACGTGCGTGCGGAGTGGCACACCAAATTGCTTCTCACATGAGCCTGTGTGGTGAGCCGGAATATTTTCAAAACGAAAATGAACGTCATTTCAAGTCTGGGCAGCATGAAGTAGTCATCCATCAGCGGTGCAGTGTAGACTCAACTGATTCAAATTTCTTTTAAGTTGTCTTATTGTTCTGTTCAGCTAGTCTAGCGATAATTGAGCTACTATCGCGTCAGTGGTAGACTGACGAAGGTAAATGTAGGTCATTGATCTCCGTTTTTAGATTAATCAATGACATTGCATGTACCATTTTGTAATATGTAATTTATATTTTTTGATTACATTGTAGTCATGCTATTTATGAGAAATACGTCTTGTTTTTTATTAATTGGTTTATCGCTATAAAAATGCTACCTCAAAGTCCCCCAATTTTCGGAACCCCCCCCCCTCCCGCCTCTCGCTGCCGTGGAATCCTACTGGCACTTTACAGGCTCCTAATGTTCGTAGCATGTACAGTGTTCGATCCTATCTCACTGTTTGTTTCATATAGAGCTTCGTATTTTCTTTACATCCAGTGTAATGTTTGCCTAATCGCTGCACCACTAGTGGCATTCATTCTTGTCTCACTATTGGACAAGACATCAGATATGTTTGTGAATGTGTGAGTACGTAATGCAATGTAAGCTCTTTAGTTTTGCCTTATTAAACATATGAAGGTAGCAAGACTTTACGAATATTTCTAAATTTCGAACAACATTTGTTAATAGCAGGTCATGTCTCAGTGTTAAATACAAGGTTTATTAACAAAGATAATTGTGAAGTGAGAGAGAAAAGCAACAAGATGCAACAGTTAGATGTTTATTATCAACACTTTCTCAACATGTTTCGGGCATCATTATGCCCATATTCAGGAGACCAAGACATGTGTTCCTGCACGTGGTGTGCTGCGCTGGTTCTGCTGGATGTGGTTGGTAGCGGTTGTGGGGGGGCTGCGTTGTAGGTTGCGAGCACTGTGAAGGTTGCTCACGATGCTACCGCTACCAACCACATCCAGCAGAACCAGCGCAGCACACCACGTGCAGTAACACACGTCTTGGTCTCCTGATGATGGGCATAATGATGCCCGAAACATGTTGAGAAAGTGTTGATAATAAACATCTAACTGTTGCATCTTGTTGGTTTTCTCTCTCACTTCACAATTTGCTCACGATGCACGGTCACAGAAACCT
>Ga0131853_10010329_pt1 | contig 17067 bp, 8 predicted proteins | sample TergutLab28metaG_FD_92764 | JGI IMG/M metagenome (GOLD analysis project Ga0131853, IMG submission 92764) | Labiotermes labralis P1 segment gut microbial communities from Petit-Saut dam, French Guiana - Lab288 P1 (version 2) (version 2) | ecosystem: Host-associated > Arthropoda: Insects >... | reverse complement strand
GTTACTATTCATGGTGCTTATATCGTTAGTTCCAGTGTTGAATCTATTGTATTTTTACATTAGTACTTTCCGAAGTATGTGTGCAGTGCCCAATATGGCTGTTTTCTGGAGTTCCTTGACTTCGTGATTTCCTGCTATGTTGCTCACGTATTTTCTAAATTACTTTGAAATAGTCCCAGTCGCCCCTATTATTACTGGTATCACCTTTGTTTTTACATTCCACATGCGCTGTATTTCTATTGTAAGGTCTTTATATTTCAGAGTCTTCTCGGCTTCTTTTTTAATCACATTTCTGTCTCCTGAGATTGCAACGTCTATTAACATACATGTTGCCTTTTCATTATCACGGATTATAATGTCTTGTTTGTTGCTGGGGATAGTTCTGTCAGTTTGTATTTGTTGGTTCCACAATATGGTTACCTTGCCTCCTTGACTTGTTTCTACTGATTTTGGTACATGTTCATACCAGTGTTTTTTGTCCAATTGTACCCCTGTTTATTATTATTATTATTATTATTATTAAGTTGGGTACATGCGCTGCCATCACACTGACTTGCTCCTCCACAGCCTGTTTCATCTCTCCATTCCTTTATCTTACAACAATCCCAGCGTTAATTTTATCTGTCACTAAATATACATCAGGATCAATTAGTATCGATTATTAACTATAAACATCAATTACGGATTACTGTCGATTACTGACGCTTGTTTTCGACTGTTCTCGATCCAGGTGGACTACTGTCGACTACTGTCGATTACTGTGATCATGTCACATCGTTATGCATTACGGCCAATTACTGTGGATCTAAGTGTGATTCACCCAATCACTTACCACGGGTTATAAATAAATAAATAAATATATATATATATATATTAGCCGCGGTGTGTGACTATATATATATATATATATATATATATATGTATATAGGGAAATGTTCTCCCTGATGATGATCTGTCAAATCAAAACATGTATGGCAAAATTATAATGGAAATAATTGTGGCATATTTAAGTTACGTGTACAAGGACTAAGCAAAATTTATTTCAGTTAAGTTCGGTGCACGGTCTAAAAATGAAGTATTCCAAATTACTGTTGCTGGTGCGGCGTTGATAACTGCTGTGAAGAAAAGGTCGGTAACCTCAGATACTGCAAAACCTTCACGCCCCCCTCACTACTAACTGCAAGTGGAAAAAGTCATACATGGGAAGTGGGGGAAAAAAAACCCTCTGTTTTTTGCACGAGGCACTAGAAAGTTTTGTGCGAAATAGGGATTCATGGTTGATGTGTTGCGTTCATCTGCAAATTAACTGCTACAACAAAGCGTATTAACACACGATTCTGCTAGCACCGAGAACATAAACGAAACTACAGTTTACCAGCAGAACAATTGAAATGGAATGCAGCAGTTAGCTTTGTCATGCGTGTACAGGATTGTTCACGGGTAAAACGTTTCAATGTACCTTCCTGAACATTCTGAAACGAAACGAACACACGTGGGATTGGACCTGGCTGACCTGTAGAATGACTCTTGGGCTCCAAGAAGTCCTGTGTTCAGAAAATTGACGAAATTCGGTAAAATGCGGACAACATCAGTACAGACTGACAGACGTCTTTGACCTCGTGGCAAAGAACCTATACAGCCCAGTCGATACCGCATCTGCTAAACAAATAACAATTAATCGTGGCACTTCTGCAAGACAGACATAACTTAAGCATGATATACATGCAGTCGCATCATCATCTTTAAATTTAGCAGTAGGTGTGGCTCAATTTGAAAGGCCTTCGTCCACGATAATGTAATGGCGCAATAAAAGTAAACAGAGTTTTAAAAGCCGTAACCTCTCTAATCGATGCCCTTGCGTAATCTGTTGGAAAGTACGTAATCTGTGCAGAGTTTCATCATTTCCCCGTGTTACTTTGTTAACTGAGTCATAATAAGAACCTTCCCTAGTTCAAACACTTAACAAAGTTAAAATATGAAACACCATCTCTATCACTAGGCTAAAAGATTCTATAACACCCACTGTCACGTAAAAAAAAGACATAAAACGGACTTCTATTACAGACAGGAAAAGAATGAATGGAGAAGTGCCTTCTATCGAGCGTCTTCTACACGTTTTGAAATATACAGAAATTACGCGAAAAACTGTGTTATAGTCAGAATTTATCTAATTCGGGTAACAGAGTCTGAATTTAAATCTCTGTTTGACAACGACGTGATTTGGAACGTAGTCAGTTTAATGGGATTTCTTTAGTTAGAACAAAACAATTAAACACTCTCAGTTTGCACCTCATTGGAGACAGCGGGATGTTAAGGTCTCTAACAGTCATACGCCAAATTCGGGAAAAGGGTGAGAATGTGCATACATTTATACGTCAAGAGCAACACAACTACTGGAAACACTAATATGTATTTCCAATAAACTCATAAACCAGTAGTTGAAAACAAAAGACCCAACTTGATGTCACTTGCTATTTTTATTTCACTTCTTTTTCGCTTAACATGTTTCGGACATTAATATATCCATCATCAGGAGCTCACGGCTATTCTGTTGAATTACCACATTGGTCTTGTGTTCTTGGTTCGATGTGTGTTGCTGTTTCGGTGTGGTTGGGTTGGAGTGGTATCCGCGTTGCAGGCTTCAGCTTGCAACCGAAACACCAACAACACACATCGAACCAAGAACACAAGACCAATGTGGTAATTCAACAGAATTGTCGTAAGCTCCTGATGATGGATGTATTAATGTCCAAAACATGTTGAGCGCATAAGAAGTGAAATAAAAATAGCAAGTGACATCAAGTTGGTCCAATAAATATAAGATTCATAAACCAATATTTATGCTAATTTTTCTCTCCATTCAAACGTTCCCCCCTGGCAATCAGAACACCCTTCACAAAACGAGCTACGTCTAATATGATTAGTTAATTATGTTAACGGTTCTAGGTGTGCATATGGGTAGGGGAATAAAATGCCCTCTTCAACTAGTTCTAAGTAAAGTCTAAAATTTATAACAAATTCAAGTGCGTGTGTACTAAAGGGATGGAAAAATCCTGCTCAGCGAAACACTTACGGCATAATTGCGTAACCATAGCAACCATGGAAGGTCCGTAAACTTGGTAACCAAGGTCACCATGGAAGTACAAGTAGCCATGGTAGCCATAGGAACACTGGTAACGGTGATAACCATGGTAACCAGAAAAGCGGCGGTAACATTAATATCCAAGGTAACAAGGTAATGAAGTTTACCTTACCGACCACAGGAGGTAATAATTACGGATTTTAAGAAGCAAAACAGTTGAAAGTAGCCACAGGAATACCGGTAACCTTGGTAACCAAGGTAAACGAAGTAGTCACAAATGTGCGTACGCCATCACGTAAAGTGTTGATTATTTTTTGTCTGATTTTAACAAAAAAATTGGAATGGTTGACAAATTTTAGTAAATAACAATAATAAAACAATAAATAAAATAACTGGATACTTTACACGTGCAAAAATAATTTCACAATAGGACAACACACCTTTGACTGAATCAATACAAGACTAGTTTGGTAAGAAGTTTACAACTAGTCAAATGTAAAGAACGAACAATAACCTCAAAGCCCTGTAATTTGAATTTAAAGAAATAAAGAAGAACGAGGAGGGGCGGGGTGGGGAGACAGACCAGAAGTCTGCGGTCTGCATACATTTTAGTCACGAAAACTGAACTGGGTTAAAATTTGCATGTTCTGTAACGGTAAATGCACCCTTAAAGAAATGTATTATTGCTGTGTATAAGTTAGGGACACCCACAGCACCTACATCCCCATTACTACTAGCACTGAAAAGTGGGTCACCTCGTGTACGGGAAGTGATAAGGATCTGCCAACGAAGAACTGTAAGTTCTGAAGATATCTGCGTCTCTTTTTTTGAAGGACTGTACCACAGTACATACAAAGCAAAAGCGCCTGCTAATTACAGTGACCATGACATCCATCGTGCTCATATGATTACTTGTCATCGGTACGTAAGGATCGTTGGTACAATAATTATTCAAGGCAGCAACAGCCCACTGACTTCTGGAGGGAAATACACATATGTACTTCGGCTCTGCATGTGTGAACTCAAGAAAATGCATGCGTGAATTCAACGACGGCATCCAAAACCTTCAAGGAAATAAGCACTCCGATTTAGTAAATGCATATCTGAACTCAAGAAAATGCATTTGAATTGACTGCGTCTCTCTTTTTGAAGGACTGTACCACAGTACATACAAAGCAAAAGCGCCTGCTAATTACAGTGACCATGACATCCATCGTGCTCATATGATTACTTGTTATCGGTACGTAAGGATCGTTGGTACAATAATTATTCAAGGCAGCAACAGCCCACTGACTTCTGGAGGGAAATACACATATGTACTTGGGCTCTGCATGTGTGAACTCAAGAAAATGCATGCGTGAATTCAACGACGGCATCCAAAACCTTCAAGGAAATAAGCACTCCGATTTAGTAAATGCATATTTGAACTCAAGAAAATGCATTTGAATTGACTGCCGTCAGCTGTGATGCACTGGATATCTACTCGATCCAGTAAACGAACACTGCGCTGATCTTGAATGCAGGACGGATTGTTTCCGGGGTTCATCAGATGATATCAGGATCGTTCTGAGAAAGAACGGGTGCTGGGAGAAGTAGCTGAAACGTGTGACGAGAACACTGGAGGTTCAACATACTGCAGCTTCTTGTGGTCACCCCCACAAAGGCCCACAAAACAATTAAGATCTTTCATTTCACCCTAGAGTCAGCGTTTGGGCAGTCCTTCCGGAGACATTCACCCTCTGGCAGCATTTCGTGCCAAGAAACTCACTTCCTCCCTCTATTTGCCTGTCCCCATGAATATCCGAAAAGGAATCTTCCCTTCCCATGACGCCATCTGTATTCTTTACTCTAATTAACAAAATAACAGACTTTTTAACAAAAACAAGAATGAAGCTCTGTAATGAGTTGGTTTATATAATAAATAACATAACGAAAATTAAGTCCGTACAGAAGGGACGGAGGTTTACGAAGACACCGTCTGTGCCTTTTCCGAACATAATTATAAGTAAGAATTGTCAAAGTAGACTCCAGTACCCTATAATACGTCACGAACTAAGAAAAAGTTACACTCTCAGTGGGCAATAAATAATTTCCCGTGCGTCCCTTAATGTCGCATTATAGTGTGTGTGTGTGAACCTCGAGAAATGAACGTGAGAACTTGAGAAAAGATGTTGAGTGTGACAAAATGCATTAATGAAACGTGTGAAAAATATCATTGTGAAATAAAATGTCAACATTAAACACACGAACATAAATGAATGACGAAAAGAATAAGTGGTGATTAATACCATGACAGATTCTTAAATATTGTCCGGATAAATCACAAAAATGCTATGATAAAACTAGGATAAACGTCAAAAAAAATATACAGACACGGGACCAAGTTTTCCTGGAATAAACTCGTCTCAGTATTATTTTGTTCATGTTTGCACCGTGCATCAATGACGATTAAAGCACTTTATTATCCAACAGATGCACAAATATATAAGTCGATGATACAATTAGAATTATTATAAAATATTTAAAATATTTAAAATTGTTCCAACATGTTTCGGATCACAAGGGATCCATCATCAGGGAGCTCTATACAGTGTTTGGCTAAAATTACAGTAATGGTTCTATCGTGTCCGTTGATACGGACGTAGTCGGTGTTAATGGCAGCATATTTACCCGTGGTGCGTGTGTGTACCGCATACAGCAAATATGCTGCCATAACACCGACTACGTCCGTATCAACGGACAAGATAGAACCATTACTGTAATTTTAGCCAAGCACTGTATAGAGCTCCTTGATGATGGATCCCTTGTGATCCGAAACATGTTGGAGCAATTTTAAATATTTTATAATAATTCTTATTGTATCTATGAATTATATATTTGTGCATCTGTTGGATAATAACGTGTTTTAATCGTCTCAGTTTTTAAATCTTTTTAATTCGATCAACGGATTTCAGCCTCCATAAATATCGAATGCGTAATTAGAAATTCCCAAGAATGTTAAAGACCAGAAGAAATTGTCCTTCTGCATTTAATTATGACCTAATGTTAGATTAATTCGTAGCATGAGCTGTACTGCTGTCAGAGCACATCATGTCAAGATATCACACGCTATCACAGATTTCATCATTTTTATCGACATTACGAAACTAAGCTCTGTGTCTAAGTACTTCCTCCAACATCCTTTCATGCCTTGAATGCACATAGTGTAGACAAATTACGTCAAAATTATTTTTGAAACTGTATGAGAACACTGAATGTGGTTGTGATAATTTTTTGATCGAGGGCTGCTATGTTTTGTAGTTCGCCGTGAAAATATTTCGGCTTTCTGAAATAAAAAATAAAAGTTTTTGCTATGCTGCATAAAAAAAGAACAATCTGTGACATATGAAAGACGTTTCCTAAAAAATCACTGCATAACACGGAACGACAGGTTAACCTACAACCAACAAAATACATTGGGGTATGGTAGAACGAACGTAACTGGTTCTAGAACGTCGTTCGTTGTAGCATCTGTTCGTTCTAGCATACATTGAAATATATAGGTATTTAGGGGTAATCCGTTGCAGGACCACAGCCTAGACCGAAGTTACCTTCCAACACAACCATTTAAACAGGAAAAATATAATACAAAATAAAAAATATAAGCGTAAAATAATATACAATTAATTTATTTAACTTTTATACACTGTACATGTAAATTTGAAAAGCATAAACAATCTTTCCTTTGTGAAAACCACGAACAGACTTTCCCTAATAAAAGCATCGACATAGCTTTCTCACTCTATTTTGCCGGCTCGTGGCTAAAATTATATAGCAGAATAATTTTAAAAAATATTTTCACTGCTAAAGACGCAAATAAGCAGATAACTGAACAAAACTAATAACTGAATCTTACAAATGATAAATAGGATGATGACTGTCGCTCTAATCAAAGCGGGAAGTCCTGAGACGTCATGTGCACGCACGTGCTACGTCGGCCGATAGTATTCCTCCGCGTTCTTTGTAGTATCCTGATTTTATTTATAAAAACTGTTCGTTGTAGCATTCATTCGTTGTAGCATACCCAACAGTACATTATTAATTATCTTGTACTGCCTCTATAGATAGTGTGAAGTCAACAAACAAAAACACAGGACACTCGTAAAGTTGAAATGAATCTGAGAAGAATTTTTTTTGGAAGGACTTCAAGGTGACAGAAGTGGAAGGAAATTTAAAACAGGATATCCGAGATTTTAGTCGTATATTTCACCATTACGGCTCAGGGCAGGGACAGGTGGCGGGCACTTGTGAATGCGGTAATGAACTTTCGGGTCCCATAAAATGCGGGGAATTTATTGACTAGCTGTAAATCTGTTAGTTTCTGAAGACGGACTCTGCTCCATGGAGTAAATAATGGAGCAAGTATTTCATCATTACGAAACCACATGAGAAGACTAATCGGCTTAAGACATTTTTGGGCCCACTGCAAAAATAAATTTGGGGCTCTACCTGCTCGGAATCCTCAAGTGTCATTTCAGGCGTAAGAATTTAAGCACAAAATATGTTTCACACGAAATCAGAAATCGGGGAACGGCCGAACCACGAGGCTCAAGCAACTGCGTAAATTTCGATAGCTTCAAACCGACGCTGCTTAGAAGATACTCAGTTGGTTGTTGATTTTTTTTCTTTTTGCAGGAATAGCTGCACAGTTTGTACTTTGTACCAAATACTGCAACGATGATCAAATAGATGAAGCTGAAATAAGGGAAGGAGACGTACGACATGTAAACAGGAAACGCAACATTTACAAACATGTGAAATTTTAATTCAGAATACGAATACATGAGAATATTTGGGATATCTACATGTAGGGCGGAGGACAATATTGACATGGATCATAACAAAATGTGTAATGGACGTATAACGTGGCACTGTGATGCGTTCGCGCAACCACTGTTGCCACGGCAACGCAACAATGAGTTCTGTGTATTGTTGAGCCACATAACAATGTCATAAATATTTAAAACGTTGCCATGGAAATTCAACAATGCGTTGCTTGGTGTTTCCGCGCTACATTTCGCTGTCAACAATGATTTTATGGCCGTTTTGTCCCCGGTAACAATAAAAGTACTTAGGTCTTCATGTAAAGTGCCCGAAATTTTTGTCCGATTGTAATCAAATTTGGATTTGCTACACAGATCTTCATAAAAGTCTACAATATGAAATTTCACACAAATTAGTCCAGTGGGAGCCGCGCTTGCACATGGGTACAAACGAGCTTAGAGACGGACACGAACTAGGTGACAGACACTCTCCGCGACTATGCTAACTCGCTTAAAAATTTGCACTCTTCACCAAATGCTCTCTAGGGCGATGAAGTGGGGGGGTATGGAGTGGGGGAAACATGTGACATGCTTCGTAGAGACTACGAGTGCATTTATGTAAGATTATGACGACAGTATACGACATTTAAGATCTTTATCATTTTCAGGCAAACCATCCCGTTTGTTTTTGTCTCTATGAATTAAATAACGTAATAAAATATAGTCTAACACAACTTTTTAAGATTATTTTATGAACTTAAAGCTTTCGTAATATAATATTAAATTTAAAAAAATGATTTAATTTTTATGTATTCCATAAATGTAAACACGATGGGACCCCAGTGTGTGCATAGCATCTTGTGACTCAATTGACAAAATAGGCCTGAAGATGAATGAACAATAGTCGAAACATGTAGCCTATGTAATTACCTTGTGTAATAAAGTAGTTGTGCTGACGCATATTATTTAATATTATATTACGTTTATGAGCACATCGTGATGCCTCTGTTCAAAAAATAAATAAATAAAGCTTTCAGCTATATATTTCGGCTTTTTCAGAGCCATCTTCAGGCTGAATTTAGGAAGGTGTATATATACACATTGCGATGCCTTGCCTTAAAATTATAAACAATGACGCCAGTCGAGCACTCATCCACCAGTACGAAAATCTAAAACGAAAAATATATAATTGCAATGCCAATATATACTTCAATCAGAGATGTCTTCACAACAACATACACCCTAACTTCGCATAAAATGGTAATGCTATATATATACACACCCCTAGATTCAGCCTGCAAATGGCTCTAAAAAACTGAAACATAAACACGTAGCTGAAAGCTGTAAGTTCATAAAATATTGTTAAAAAGTTGTGCTAGACTATATTTTATTACGGTATTTAACATTCAAGATCATTAGCTTCTTTGACTTTGTCTAATGTCTGGTGTTCCCAATTAAAATATAATAAAAGTCAAACGGTATGTAAAACACCGCGTTTCAAGGACGAGGTTGGTCGGCGTCTTGAGGCTAAGAGAGTACTTTTGCCTGTCCTGCCCAACTGAGCAAGTCTTATTTATTTTAGCCTGAAACAATTTATTGCCACGAAACAGGGTAGGGTACTTTTGGAAGTATGTTACACGTACGTTACGACGTGGACAATTTATTGTAATGATGTGAAAATTTCAACTTGGGGTACAAGGAATATAACCCCAGCAACTAATTCAAATACTTCTCTTCATTGAATAACTGAAGAATCAAAAAACCAACTGGATGCTACTTGATATTTTATTGTACTTCTTATAGGCTCAATACGTTTCAAGCACTACTATGCCCATCATCAGGAGCTCGCGACTATGATGTTTACCACATTGGCCATGTCGTTCTTGGTTTGCTGTATGTTGCAGGTGAGGTGCAGTTAGGCTGCAGTAGTGTCCAGGGTGCAGGCTCAAGCACAACAGTTATGCTTGAGCCTGCATCCCAGACACTACTGCAGCCTAACCGCACCCAACCTCCAACCTACAGCAAACCAAGAACGAAACGACCAATGTGGTAATCAACATCATAGTCGCGAGCGCCTGATGATGGGCATAGTAGAGCCCGAAACATGTTGAGCCTATAAGAAGTACAATAAAATATCAAGTAGCATCCAGTTGGTTTTTTTATTCTTCAGTTATTCAATGATGCACGGTCCAATAAACATCAAATTCTCTTCATTGTTCTAAGCTGGTGGTGTTACACTTAATATCAAACAGCTTTCGTTACACTGTACCAAATACGCCGTTTCTGTTGTAGGATTTGAGGGTTGCGCAGCGGTTCTGCTGTATAAGTAATTCTTCTGAGATGTAATGCTATGTCACTGGATGTAGTACGAGACATTTTGAAGGATAAGTTAGTGCTTTTAACTTCAAAAAATCCAAGAAGAATAACGTAGTATTTTTATCTTTAGAGCAAGCAATCTAAGAAGAAGGCCTGGACCTGACGATCAAGGAACTACGATCCAGGGAACTACACACCCAGTGAAACAGCGTCACATCCCAGAAGATCCGAATCTTCAAGGTTGTTCTTTCTGAATATTCAAGATTCATCTTACCTCAAGGCATACTGTGATGTTACGTCATCGATTAACATGCAAGAGACAACATCCTGGGAACCCTCGTTGACTCACTTCAACAATTGCTTCAGCACATGCGCGAGGACACATCGCTCATTTGCGACAAGAGTGTCGCAACTCAAAATCTGAAGAGAAGCTTTTAAAAGTTTTGAAGTGCTATAAGTTTCTATGAGTGCAACGACGACACAACTGCTCTCCAGCGGCGAGTTTTACAAACTGCGTTATGACACTATACCCGTTAAAAATGCACCTGCAAAACGTTTCTTTCTATACCAATAACTCAAAAATGCAAAATTTTGAGTTTTGACACTTTTGTCGCAAATGAGCAACATGCAGATGCTCCTTTTTTAATGATCATCCCAGCAGTGTAAGCCGGTGCTCGCAACAGGTGAGACCCATTAATAAGTAAATCCAGCAAAGAACCAACAAGGCTAAGAGTGCTAACAAATCGTGATCATAACCTTATATACGTGACGAAGAGGCGGTGTTGCAAATATTTACACAGTGCTTAGATGTACCTGCCTATCTGAAGTATCCAACTATACCACATCCATGTCTGTCTGTCTCTAGGCAGCTTCCTCAACTACCAACTAAAACTAAACTCCGTTGCCTTAGTCCGCATGCGAACTATACCGACAGAGCGGCCGCCGCCGGTCGGCGAAGTTAGTGCCAACTTTTGCGGATAGAGGGGTGTCACATGGTCAGCGCAACGGGTCCCCACAGCCGTTAATCACACCAAATTGAAATGTCAGTTACACACTTCAAGCGATCGCCTTACTATTTTCCGTTTAAGTCAAAAATTGCCTTAACTTGAAGTGTTTATTTTAGGCGCGTTGGCATAAAATAGCGAAGAGCGCCTAATTTGCTGCGTCATGTCTATCCTTGCGTCTGTCCGCAAGTGTCAACGCTGCTCTCATTGGACGCGCTTCGTGAAATTTGATACACTTGTACGACTCATTGCCAAGTTGCAAATTTGGTTAAAATAGGTAAAAAAAACTATCAGGCACTTTACATGAAGACCTCAGTACGTTTATATTGTTGACAGCAGTACGAAATATCGTGGGGCACGTCAACAATACAAAGGGAAACCATTGTTGCGTTTCAGTGGTAACATACAACGGTATACGTTATTAACAGCTGCATGTTGTGGTTAAGTTAACGTGCCACAATGTTACGTTACACGGTCACTGCCTATCTCGTTACATATCAACATAATACTCGTTGCCAGTATCGTACGTCATATGACCGGAAAGTAACAAGTACACCGTGTCGGTATCGTAAGTTTAAAAAAAAAAAATACAAACCTAATGATGTGTAACGAGAACAGAGGTCTGTGTGGCCAATGAGTAAAGTGACCGAATTCACCCATATCCAGATTTTACCTCGCGTAAAACGATCACGTATAAAGCGGTACACTGTACAATGCCAACGGGCAAACGACGATATACAGAAGAATTAACAAACGTCAGTCGGAAGAATCTCATAGCCACAATAAAACTTTCTGTTATTTAAATGTACATATATAATACAAATATAGAAACACCACAAACGCACGCAGAATTCAAATCTGCTTCCCTTGGGCCTTCATCAGTCGAAACCGGATGTACAGAAATTACGATGAAAACATGGTCACGTCAGCAGTGGAGACGAGAAAGTACATCAGTGATGCGCCAACTTCCGTCACGGTAGGCCAAATTTGCAATTCTAATACGTTCAAGGGCTCCAGTGGGAAAAATGACAGTACACTGACATTTGATTACACGTCTGTAGCCTTTCATGGCGTGTGACTCAATGAAAAGTGCCAAATGTGTACACACACACACACACACATATATATATAAAGCCGTCGTTTTGGGTCAAGTTCGATGTCTATTTATGTGACTGACGTCTCATGGCTTCCGGATATGAAGCTGAATTTGTTGGAGGGACTTCATATGTGCCTATTCGTAAGCAGGAGTGGGAAAGTGAGATTACGTGACCTCGGTGAAGCCGTTAAACACAGAGATTACTGCACGTACTACATGTCTGCTTTAACATTGAAATACAATGTTCTGCCCACCCAGTGTACTTAATTCTTTCACGTGATTCTCAGAACAAACACCGATAATTTATTTCCGTTGATATTTGTAATTGAGACTGTGTGTTTACTTTCAGTTATGATCCTAATTTTTAAATATTTGTTACATGAAATTCCTACCGCCTGGGAAACTTCAGAACTGTATATTTTGTTTCTCCCTGTGATAAACGCAATGCTGCGATTTGAGGCTTCAGCTACCGTGTGAATGTCTTCGGCGCTCTTCTCACGCAGCGTAGATTGGTAGTTTGCTACTGACATTTTGGGACAACCTATCGGTCCCGTCTTCCAGGGTCAAGCAGAACTGCTTGACGAATTCGAGTGGCAAGATTTCAAAAAGATTCAACCCACTGCACCATAAATTCCAACTAAATTATTAGTGAAAATACAAGTTCTCCTCTAGAAGACACAGTCCGTACCCACTGCAAAGAGCAAAGGGCTAATGACATGCATTTGGAGACATGTTTGCAATGGCAATTCAGCTTGAAAATTATAGGAAACGCATGAATTTACCATGTGGACAAAGTTCAGAGGTTTTTTTTAATGTTAAAGCAGATGGAAAATATAGTTACCATCATAATTTTTTATGACGAATAATTCTGCTGATAAGAACAGATAAACAGCAAATAATTCCGTCATTGCTATTTATTAACTCCGATCGTTAAACTGCACAGCACTTACAGAGGTTATCTTTTGCGAAGTCCTCCTAATGCTAAAGACAAACAGTGAACGTATAACGTAATTCGAGGCGCGCTGTCGTAACCATTTTTTTTTTTTGCAGTGGAAGAGCAATAAGTATTACATATTCTGAGTGTTCTCCGTACCTTTCTTTATCCAGCAAGCACAGCACATGCACCGCATTATATTTTCATCTGTGACCTGTCTAGATCTACCACAGATTTCCAGATTACCTCATAAACGACATGATTTACGGAAAACAGTTACTGAACGTAAAATATGTTTTTTTTTATTTCTCCTCAAATTGTGTCTGGAACATTTCTTATTCTAAGAAGAATTCAGCGAGATATTATCATAAATGCACACAGGTCTTCACGAAAAGGACCCGTCATTCTTGACAGAATTTGAGCTTTCTCGGCAGATTTTCGAAAAAGAATCAAATACCAAATTTCGTAAAAATCCGTCCAGTGGGAAACGAACTGTTCCATGGTGGCGGACGGACGGGTAGACAGAGAGAGAGAGAGAGAGAGAGAGACAGACATGACGAAACTAATAGTCACTTTTCACAATTTTGCGAACGCGCCTAAAAATCCAACAAGGAACTACTTTTGGATTCCATTTCATTATATCTGAAACCACATAATCCAAAACATGAAATTTGTTTGCGTAATTTGACGATGCTGTCTGTTACTGAGGTTATACAGAATATGTGCAAGGTGGGTGAGCTTAAGAATGGTTACAGTAATTCATTTGGGGTCTTTATTTAATATGTTGCTTGTTATATAGTAACATTCTATGTATGGAGGCAGAATGGCGTAGTTGATACAGTGATTAGGCTGCGGGCTTGACGACCGAGGAATCGTCTTTCGATTTTCTGCACGGGCAAGGGATTTCTCTCTTCTACAGACCGCCACTTGTGCCCACCCATCCTCCTGTTCCATGGGTGCCGGGGGCTGTTTATCAAAGGTGAAAATCAGAGGATTTGTAATTCCACTCTTCTCATATGCTTTCATGGCGCTCACAGGAGAAACTTTATCTCTATTTTGGCTTTCACAACCGCAAGTTTTGTTTAATTTTATTAACAATGTTTTATTGTTTAATATTATTCCAGTAAGACGGAAGGAGAAGAACACTAAGTTAAAATATTTCGGATTCTGAACAATTACTTCTTCCACCATCATACAGTACGTACACAGGCTCTATCGATATACATGTAGCGTTACCTGCAAACAATTCACTTCGTATTCCCATCAAATTACAATGGTTAGTGTTAACTAAAAATCATATTATCGGTATTTATTACATCTTTATACTAACGTCTTCTGTAATGTCAAGTGTTTTTACCAGTTTGCGAGTTCTTAGAACCAGCCTACAATATAGAGGTTGCATAGCCTAAATACCGCACATTTGTCCGCCTATTGTTTCTCGAAGCTGCGACGACCTAGGAATCATCGTTCGATTCGAGGAGGAGCAATTGATTTCTTTATTCTCTCAAACGTCTAGACCGGCTCTAAAGTCCGTCCGGCCTCATATTCTGCGGATGCCAGGGGTAAAACGCCCGGGAATTGAAGCTGAACACTCACCTACATCTAGACCCGTGGTTAAGAATGAATGGAGCTATGCCTCCACTTCCTCAATATGCCGTAATGACGTGCACAGAAACAACTAAGTATAAGAACTAACTCATAATGAAGGGCGTAAAATAACCCCGTGAATATAACAAGCTATTCTGTCGGCAATATAGAAAGAAACTTCAAGTCTGGTGTATCAAGAGAGGACAAGAGGAAGTGGACGATGTGAACCTGGTTTCTGCTTCATGACTATTACAGACTCCACAAACTTTCCGCACGCTTTAGAGTTGCTGACACGCACAACAGATAAACGCAAACACGACTAGTTCAGTAAGGCAAACAGCAGTAGCTATATTGTATCTCGAGGACGAGTCTTGTCTGTATTAGCCTTATGTAATCAACCTGTGTCCACTTCAAGAACAACCATTCAAACCGTCAACAACTAAGCGCGAAAGGAATCTTCCGCACGGTTATGTCATTTCGACTTGCAAGTATTTATAGGCAGTTAGAAAAATCGCAGCGCCTTCATCTTCAATGTCACTCTCAACTCTTGTTTGGTCTGCGCAACCCAGAAGATGAGGACTGTCTACCAGTTGACATGGAGTAACAACCCACAACACTTAAATCTTCAGCAACTCCGTTGACAGAACATCAAACCTCGCATAAGAACGAACAACAATGACATTTTTTGTATACGCTTCCAATTCATGTACTTCCAATAAAAAAGAGTGGGCCGGGTAGCTCAGTCGGTATAGTGACTGGCTACGGACTGGACGGTCCGGGGATCGAATCCCGGTGGGGGTGAGATTTTCCGCACCTGTCCAGACCGGCCCTGGGGCCCACCCAGCCTCCTGTACAATAGGTACTGGGTCTTTCCCGGGGGTAGAGGCGGCCGGGGTGTGGGTCTGACCCCCCCACCCCCATCTAGTGCCGAGGTCGTAGAAAGAGTTGAGCTATACCTCTGAATAGAGCTATACCTATACTCACCATAAGGGACTTCATGGCCTATAAAAAGGGCGAAACCTACCTACAATAAAAATAAACCTTAACGATAAATGTAACGCAGCTCCTATACTCCCCCCCCCCTCATGGCGCAATAGCCCCTAGTGGGCCAAGGCCTCCTCACTGTCGATACTTCACGATCACACTCAGACACACCATTCTCGGTAGGACTCTTCTGGACGATGATCAGCCCGACACACACACACCTCTACAGGACAACACAACAGCTCCTATACATATACCAATAATTACTTTAAATAATACCTACACACATTAACTGCCTTTTAAGGAGAATGGGATTTAAAAAATTTTCCGACTTTTACGAACCACAAAGAGTCAATCACAAGAGACCATATCTGGCCCTTTTTTGGTTCATACGGTATTTAAAGGCGCGTTCAGTAGATCACATGCATAGCGTCGTTCATTGTAGCACTCATTCAATGGATAGGAAATGGTGGATGGACATGATGAGAAAACTCGAAACATAGTGTAACTGTGTACTTTTTTTTTTGGCATGTGAATTTGTCATGCAAGAAGAAGGAACAAAAGCTCTCCTGGGTGAAGTAACCAAAACTGAGTTTTGTTCACACATGTTTGCTGTACATATAAGGCTTATATGCCGTACACGGGAAAACGAACCGACTACATTTGTGACAACTGACCTAGCAAACCGAAATAACCCTTAGAAATGAATGAATTACCCTCCATGGACAAATTCGGCTTGGGAAAAGAGGATATTACAAAAATAAAAAGGTATAGTATACAAAAATATTTGGGGAATTAGGACTAATAAAGAACAGATGGATTTATAATGGTTAATTATTTTAAATGGCCAATATCTTACAGCCGCTATTCCAACGCACGTGTGGGTGGACGCTGAGTATTCCGTTTTGTAGGACAAGCGAGACGACAGGAAGTGACAAACGATAATGGTCAGACAAAATGGTGTCCCCGTAGGAAACCCTGATCTAGAGCAGACATTAAAAAGTAAAAGCCGGAATGGTTGCGGAATGCGACTAGAATGGATCAAAAGAGTGGTTGCATTTTTTTAAAGCCAATTAGGTAAGAAGGACTATACCGAGATGGTTGGAAAATGCTCAGTATAACTTACTTACTCCATGGTACAGAGTCCTTCTTGAGAAGCTAACTGGTTTGCAGCTAGTCAAGAAATTCCCCGTATTTCACGGAACCCGAAGGTTCATTACCGCACTCACAAGCGTCCGCCACCTGTCTCTATCCTGGGCCAG
>Ga0131853_10010328_pt1 | contig 17069 bp, 15 predicted proteins | sample TergutLab28metaG_FD_92764 | JGI IMG/M metagenome (GOLD analysis project Ga0131853, IMG submission 92764) | Labiotermes labralis P1 segment gut microbial communities from Petit-Saut dam, French Guiana - Lab288 P1 (version 2) (version 2) | ecosystem: Host-associated > Arthropoda: Insects >... | reverse complement strand
TTGCATAGACATAGCGTTTTTATCTTTAGTTATTTACCAATCAACGGCTTGCCCTCTTTGTCAACCAACACGGTCAAGCCGCCGGCATAGCCATCCCATATAAATAAATACTGCACTCCCGTTTTTGTATCGGTTATAACCCTAAAACCTTTTAATGCGCCTTTTCTTGCACCGATTAAGAATCTGTCTTTATCCACTGTATCATCTCTATACATAACTCTTTTATTGTTTAATGTTTATCTACTTCTCTGCCTGCCCACTATCCACCGCTTGCCGATAAGGTTTTGAGGGCTTGGGCAAATGTTGATATTGACGTAGTATTATTTTTCTACTTTTACAAGGTGAAATCCTCCAACTCCAATGCGTCCAATCCTCATCGTTGTTGTCCTACCGTTATTAATGTGTATACTAAAGTTTTGATCGTTTATTTTTATTGAAAAAGAAACTTCGCCATATTTTTCTATGGAGTAAACATGTCTCCCTTTTTCAAGTTGAAACAAAAAACTCGACTCGTCATGACTCATTATATCTTCAGAAACCATTAAAATACCATCTTCTTTAAACTCAAAAACGATATTGTCTTTCGAAAAATCAAGAATTGGTGGCTGATAAAGATTGCCATTACCGTCGAATCTGTGTGTAGATGCTATCATCATAAGCTTCCACTTTCCTAAATGGGATTCTTGGGGAGTGGTACTCTTGCCACATGAGCAAAACAATACAATGGTGGCAAACAATAATATAGTATTCTTCATATTAATATATTTTATAGCAATAGATAAAGCGAATATGTTTTAAATTGTGATTTTTTAGATAGGGTCAAATACGCAACAAAGATAAGTATTTTTTTTGTCGGTCAGTAATGATTGTTTAATGTTTATCTACTTCTCTGCCTGCCCGTCACGTTTCGGCAATTACAAGCATTTCAAAATCTTTTACAGTTAATGGGTCTTCCCTTGAAAATGCGCCGAGTTTTGCTCCGAAAATGTCTATGGTACGATATTTCAACGACTTCAAAAGCCACGTTATTTCACTCGGCACATAATATCTTTCGTTACATTCGAGCGTTTTTTTAACTCCGGAATCATCTTCAAATTCCACGATGTTATAATCGCGAAAGGTCATCAAATCAAAGTTGCTGCTTTTACATATTGAGTTGCCTTCTTCTGCTGTTGAAGCATAAAATTCTTCCACTGAATTAAATAACGGAAAAAGTCCGTTGGGCGCAGTGAATATAAATTTTGCATGAGGCTTGAGGGCTTTGGTGACATTTTGGAGTATTTCGACATTCATTTCGTCTGTTTCCATCAGCGAAAATCCGCCCTCACAAATCATAATGGCGACGGCAAATTCGCTGTCAAACGGCAAATTTCGAGCATCTTGACATTGAAAATCTATATCCAAATTGTCTGCTCTTGCCTTCTCTCTTGCCCTTTTCAATTGGGCTTCCGACAAATCAATGCCGGTTACGTGGTACCCGCGTTTGGTCAATTCAATAGCATGACGACCTGTTCCGCAACCAACGTCCAATATCCTCAAAGATTTGTCAAAACCAAACTCTTTTTCCAAGAAATCACATTCGCCAACAGTTCCCTGTGTAAAATTCTCACTATCGTATTTTTGTCCGTAATTCTCGAATAATAATTCGTACCATTGCTTTTTCATATATATGCTCTATATTAGTGTTTATCTGCATTTTTGCGGCGAATAGCTACGCGCGCTTCACGTCCGTTGTTGTGAAAAATACTTCTTTATCTCTTTTTTAGCCTTGGGAGCTAATATGAACATCGTAAGCATGGTAGAAAAGGCCATTAGGGCAAAAGCAATGTCAATAATGTCTACCACAGCGCTCAAGGGAATAACCGCACCCACAACCAGCATTGCCAAAAAGAAATAGTTGTAGGAAAAAGCATACTTGGGACCAAACAGAAAATTGGTACACTTGACTCCGTAGTAAGAATAGGAAAACATGGTAGAGAAGGCAAAGATAAAGGCAACTATCATGAGCAGGTAATGCCCCAAGCCCGGAATGGACGCTTCAAAAGAGTCCAAGGCCATTTGTATGCCCTGTATTTGGTCAACATTGTAGTGGTGCCCGTTGATTAAAATAGCCAAAGCCGTGAGCGTGCATATGAGTCCCGAATCAATGGATGGGGCAATCATGGCTACCAAGCCTTCGCGCACCGGCTGGGTGTTTTTGGACGCGCCGTGCATCATGGCTGCCGTACCCACGCCGGCTTCGTTTACAAAGGCCGCCCTGCGCGCTCCTATCACAATCACCGAACCGGCCAACCCACCGGCGCCGGCAGTCAGGTCAAATGCGCCTCCGAATATAGAGGCAAATACGCCCGGTACCGCCGAAAGATTGGTGACAATGATGTACCCGACTATCAGAAAATAGAGAAAAACCATACCCGGCACAATTCTGGTGGCCCAAGAACTGATTCGCTTGATGCCGCCTAACACTACGGCCGATACCATGATACATATAACCACCCCAATAATAAATCTGACCATCATGGTATTTTCTATGCCCGCCGGAACAATGAACACGGTGGTAAAAGCCTCTGTCAACTGGTTGGCTTGCATCAAGCAGAGGGTTCCGATTAATCCGAATATGGAGAAGAATACGGCTAAGGGTTTCCATTTGGGCCCCAGTCCGGTAATAATCATATACATGGGGCCTCCTTGAATGACGCCGTCCGCATCTTTTCCTTTGTACATGATGGCCAAAGTGCCTTCAAAGAACTTGGTAGCCATTCCCACACAGGCGCTTACCCACATCCAAAAAATAGCGCCGGGGCCTCCGATGGCAAGGGCTACCGCCACTCCGCTGATATTGCCCATACCGGTGGTAGAAGCAATGGCGGTTGCAAGGGCCTGTACGGAGCTAATTTGTCCGGGCGCATTGTCTTCCTTTTTGCGCAAAGCTTGAATAGACCTTCCAAAATAGCGCAGGGGTATAAAGCCGGAGTAAATCATAAAAAAAAGTCCGCCTCCAATGAGCACTACAAAAAGCGGGGTGCCTAAACTGCTGCTGAAACTGTGCAACGCTTGGCCGATAAATTCAAAAAAAGACATTAAGATTTAGGTATTTAGTAGTTAATGATTCTATAAATTATTTTCCGGGTCGTTCGCGCTCTATTCTGAATCGTCTGGGGCCAATCACCGGAAATATGCCCCGCTGTACGGTTTTGGTGTCGGTCAATACATAAAACACGTCCGGGTCAAACAGATTGATTATTGATTCGACCTCCGCCATATTTTTGCGGTTGACTATGGTTTGTACAATGCCCACCGGCCCGTTGGCTCCTTCGCCCCTAATAATCGTGGCTCCAAAATTGGACTTGTTGAGTCGTTGTACCAATTCTTCCCCGTTTTTTTTGGTGTATACCTGTACCAATTGTATGCCCATCGCTATACGCTCCTCTACATACAGGCCCACATAACTGCCTGTGGCATATCCGCCCGCATAACACACGTAGGAAAAGAGGTTATTGGCATGAGAGAGTAATTCACTGATGACAATAATCCAAATAAGTACCTCAAAAAAAGCTACAAAGGGCGCTACGTTTTTCTTTCCTTTAGAAATAAAAATAATCCTCAAGGTGCCCAAGGTGACATCAAAAACTCTTGCCAAAAAAATCAGCAAGGGTAAAAAAGGGGAAGCGAGCACAGGCCCTAATATTTCTGCCATAGGGGTCTGACTTTATCCGAGGTAAGATTTCAACAGCTTGCTTCGGGCGCTGTGGCGGAGGCGACGAATCGCCTTTTCCTTGATTTGCCGCACCCGCTCACGAGTAAGTCCAAAATATTCGCCGATTTCTTCCAAAGTCATCTCTTGGGTGCCAATTCCAAAGAAGTATTTTACAATGTCTCTCTCGCGCTCGGTGAGGGTAGACAGCGCACGTTCAATTTCCTTATTTAAAGACTCATTTACTAATCCGCGGTCGGCGTTTGGAGAATCGCTGTTCACCAATACGTCTAATAAGTTATTGTCCTCTCCATCCACAAAAGGCGCATCAACAGAAACATGGCGTCCCGATACCCTAAGGGTGTCGGCGATTTTATCTCTTGGAATGTCTAATATTTCCGACAACTCATCCGGAGAAGGCACCCGCTCGTTCTCCTGCTCAAACTTGGAGAGCGCACGGTTGATTTTGTTTAAGGAACCCACCTGATTAAGGGGCAGCCGGACTATTCGGGACTGCTCGGCTAAGGCCTGCAAAATAGATTGGCGAATCCACCATACCGCGTAAGAAATAAATTTGAATCCCCGCGTTTCGTCAAATTTCTCTGCCGCCTTGATGAGTCCCAAGTTGCCTTCGTTAATTAAGTCGGGGAGGCTTAATCCTTGATTTTGGTATTGCTTGGCTACAGAAACCACAAAACGGAGGTTGGCTCTGGTTAGTTTTTCCAACGCTTCCTGCTCTCCCCTTCGGATTCTTTGCGCTAACTCCACTTCCTCTTCTACCGAAATCAACTCCTCCCGACCTATCTCTTGAAGGTATTTGTCTAAGGATGCGCTTTCTCTGTTGGTAATGGATTTGGTGATTTTTAATTGCCTCATTTTTGTATCTGAAAATTCCTGCAAATTTATTAAAAAAATGGTGGCCCGCATCAAAAAATTGCGAACCACACATCAAAATTTTATTTATTCCGAAAACTTAAAGGGGAATCGCGTAGTACGAAGTAGTCCCATCCGGATATTTTCCTTCTATCAGCAGACCCCTGCGCTGACTGCGCTGGCTACGTATCAATATGGATTCCAGCTCCCTTAAATTTCCCACCGCCGTTTGGTTAAGGTGGGTAATCACAAAACCTTTTTCCACCCCCGCTTTTTGCAACCGGCCGCCGTCTGTAAGCGACACGACTTCCAATCCGGCACGAATGTTTAATTTTTCCTTTAGTGCATCGCTTATCGGCTCCAACCGAGCCCCCATGACCGCAGATGCTCCTTCTTCGCCTCTTTGTGCCTCGGAATCATTCGGGCGGGCTTGAAGTATTGCACTAAGATTCAATTCTTTTCCATCACGCAATATCCTCAAATTCACCTTGTCGTTGGGATGATAGCGGTTGATTTGCTCCTGCACGGCGTTGCCGCTGTTTACCTCCACTCCGTTGATGTACAACAATACATCCCCGGCTTTAACGCCTGCCTTGTCAGCTGCTCCTCCCGGAACAACTTCGGCTATGAATGTGCCTTTAAGTTGTTTGATATTATTTTCTTTAGCCAATTCGTCCGTAAGTCCTTGCATGCTGACGCCCAAAAGCGCGCGTTGTACGGAGCCGTGCATTTTAATGTCTTCCACTACTTTTTGGGCAATGCTGCTGGGGACGGCAAACGAATAACCGGCAAATGAACCCGTTCTGGAAGCTATCGCGGTATTGATGCCCACCAAATCTCCGGCAACCGTCACCAAAGCGCCTCCGCTGTTGCCTGCATTTACGGCTGCATCGGTCTGTATAAAGGATTCTATTTTACCGGGGTCGTAAGAAAGTCCGCCGCGTCCCTTGGCGCTCACGATGCCCGCAGTAATGGTAGAAGTCAAATCATAGGGATTTCCTATGGCCAACACCCATTGTCCCAAGCGCAAAGCGTCTGAATCGCCGAATCTTAAAAAGGGCAATCCTTCTGCCTCTATTTTAAGCAGGGCAATATCGGTTGCTGCGTCGCTGCCCACTACTTTGGCTGTAAAAGAGCGGTTGTTTTCCAAAGTTACCTGTACTTCATCTGCCCTCTCTATTACATGGTTATTAGTCACAATATAGCCATCTTGCGAAATAATCACTCCGGAACCGGAACCAATCTGCGCCCTTGGAGGCTGCTGAGGCGATTCGTATCCGAAAAAGAAGTCCAAGAAAGAAGGAGAGGAAGAGGATGCGCGTCCCTGCCTGACCACTTTGACATGCACCACTGCTTTTATGGCATGTTCTGCCACATAGGTAAAATCGGGCCAAGTAGATGCTTCCAACTGTACTTGATGCAGACCCACCGAACCGTTTTCGTATACATACCTTACCGGTTTGTTTTGATTAGTAACATTGACCCACAGCGCAATTACGGCCAATACAAAAGCCGTTAGCGATAAAATAATACCTGTTTTTTTCATTTTTATAACATTTACTTTGTGTATCGTTTCAAAAAACATGCCAATTTTTGTACTTTTGCCGCAAATTGCCATATTTTTATGAAACTTCATTTTTACAAATTTCAAGGAGCCGGTAACGACTTTATTATTGTAGACGGCCGCAACCTTGAATTTCAGCTCTCTGAACGGGAGATTAATTTTTTGTGCCACCGCCGGTTTGGGATAGGCGCGGACGGTCTTATGATTTTGGGGAGCGACCCCGAAATGGATTTTACCATGCGCTATTATAATTCGGATGGCAAGGAAGGTTCCATGTGCGGCAACGGAGGACGTTGCTTGGTGGCCTGCGCCGCCCGTTTGGGAATCAGCCCCCGTGCAGGAAGTTTTGTTTTTTCGGCCATAGACGGCATCCATCAGGCAGAAATCATTGGCGACCAAGGTTCCGAATTTCAAATACGCTTGGGGATGAATAATGTGGATACTATTGACTTTTACGGCAAAGACGGATATTACCTCAACACCGGCTCGCCTCATTTGGTACTTTTTGACACCGATATTGCCCGGATGGATGTATCTGAGCGAGGCGCTTTTTGGAGGAATCATCCCGATTTTGCCCCACAGGGCACCAACGTCAACTTTGTGGAGGTTGCATCCCATGGAGGGCTTTTTGTCCGCACCTTTGAACGGGGGGTGGAAGATGAGACCTTGGCTTGCGGAACAGGGGTTACGGCCGCCGCCATAGCCGCTTATGTACATGCTGCAAACAGACAAATGAAACCATCGGAAGGTTCATCTACCTACGCCATCCGGACGCCGGGCGGGCATTTACAGGTATCGTTCAAATCCTTGGGCATGCAGTTTTACGACGTGCAGCTGACCGGACCGGCCAAGTTTGTATTTGAGGGAGAGATACAGCTATGATTAAACGTGAATATTTTAGGGCAGAGGCCAACAAGATGCTTGATTGGATGGATGGCTATTATGAAACATTGAGAACATTGCCCGTTAAGTCGCAGGTAAAACCGCGTGAGGTATATGACAAAATCCCATCCGATGCGCCGCTTTATGGCGAGGATATGGACGCTATTCTAAAGGATTTGGATTCGATTATCATGCCGGGGATTACCCATTGGCAGCACCCCTCGTTTCACGCCTATTTCCCCGCCAACAGTTCTTACGAATCGCTATTGGGAGAGATGGCGACAGCGGCAATAGGGGCGCAGTGCATGGTGTGGGAAACTTCTCCGGCCGCCGCAGAATTGGAAGAAAGAATGACCCAATGGATGGCCAAGGCCGCCGGACTGCCCAAAAGTTTTACCGGAGTGATTCAAGACAGCGCATCTTCTGCTACATTAGTAGCCATTATTACCGCAAGGGAACGGGCAACTCAATTTAAATCAAATCTTAACGGCGTACCTCAAGGACTTAGGGTTTATTGTTCGGCAGAAGCGCACTCGTCCATCGAAAAAGGCGTTGGCGTGGCGGGCATTGGACGGAATAACTTGGTCAAGATTGAAACCGACTCGGAGCAAAGGATGATTCCCAAGAAGTTGGAAGAAGCCATACGCAACGACAGGGAGGCAGGCCTTAGCCCCATCTGCGTGGTTGCGGCAATGGGCACCACAGGTACGGTGGCCATTGACCCTATACAGGAAATCGCTGCAATATGCCAAAAATACAAGGTATGGCTTCATGTAGATGGAGCATACGCAGGAACAGCGCTGCTCCTGCCCGAATACCGCCACATCTGTCAAGGAATGGAGCAGGCGGATTCCTTTGTGTTTAACCCTCATAAGTGGATGTTTGTACACTTTGACTGCTCGCTCTATTACGTCAAAGACCCGGAAATGCTTGTACGCACGTTTGATATACTTCCCGAATACCTAAAGACGTCAACGCGGGGACAGGTAAACGATTACAGAGACTGGGGCATACCGCTTGGGCGCCGGTTCCGCGCACTTAAACTGTGGTTTGTCCTCCGCGGATTTGGACTTGAGGGCATTCGGCAAAGGCTGAGGGAACAAATTGCCTTAAACGAATATTTTGCCGAGAAGATTTCGCAATCGGGTCGTTTTGAACTACTCAAACCACCGTTTCTTGGATTTACCCTCTTTCGCGTATGTTCAGAGGGGGATGCGGCTTCGGAAAAACTGCTGGCGGCGGTAAACGCTTCGGGAGAAATATACCTCTCCCACACAAAAGTAAACGGACGGTTTGCAATTCGATTTCACTCTACCCAGACCTATATCCAAAAGGAAGACATTGACAAAGCGGTGGATACGCTCAATCGGTTTTTGTAAATATCTGAGAACCGATTCGTATAAGCGTACTCCCCTCCTCTATCGCTATGGGCCAGTCGCCCGACATACCCATGGAGAGGTAACGGAAATCGGGATTGCCGGCAAATACCGACTGTTGGAGCCGGTCGTATATGTGTTTGAGCCGGCGAAATTCGGCGCGAATCTGCTGTTCGTCGGAAACAAAGGAGGCCATGCCCATAATCCCGCAGATTTTTACCGACTGCAACCGGCGGAACTCCGGTTGGGAAATCAACGCCTCCAATTCCTCCTTGGAAAAGCCCGACTTGCTCTCCTCCACGGCAATATGTACCTCCAAAAGGCAGTCCTGTTGTATGCCCTGTTTGAGGGCTTCCTTTTCAATGGCCCACAACAATCGCTCCGAATCCACCGAATGAATCAATTCCGCTTTGCCCACAACCATCTTGACTTTATTGGTTTGGAGATGACCAATAAAATGCCAAACAATATCGGCAGGCAACCGGGCCTGTTTGAAAGCAAATTCTTGGGCGCGGTTTTCTCCAAAATGGCGTTGTCCCGCCGCATAGGCCTCTAAAACAGATTCCGGATTCTGCAATTTGGAAACGGCCACCAAGGCTACATCCGCAGGCAGCTTTTCTTTAATGGATAATATATTAGCTGCAATCATTGCTTTTTGCCTACTATTTTCTCTTTTTTTGTTGCTCCTGTCGCTGCTGTTGAATCTTATAAGCCTCGTCCAAACGCTGCTGGAATTTGGATTTTGGTTTGTTGGCTTGAGGGGCGGCCGCTCTTGCCTGTAATTGGGCCAAAATCTTTTTGTCGTCCACAAAGTATTTGCGAATCACCCATGTTTGACCAATGGTGATGACATTAGAAAGCATGTAATAGTAGCTCAATCCGCTGGAGAAATTATTGCAAAACACCAGCATCATAAGCGGCATAAAATACAGCATCATACCGCTCATGCCGGGCATCTGCTGGGCTCCTGTATTCATCTGGTCTTGATTCATTTTTGCATAAAAATACATAGACAGGCCCATCAGCAGGGCAAACAGGCTGACGTGGTCGCCGTAGAACGGAATATTAAAAGGCAAGTCAAGGATGGAATCGTAACTGCTGAGGTCGGAGGCCCAAAGAAAGCCCTGCTGCCTCAACTCAAAAGAAGTGGGGAAGAAGCGAAACATGGCAAAAAGGATGGGGAACTGGAAAAGCATGGGAAGGCATCCGCCAAACATACTGACGCCGGTCTTTTTATACAGCGCCATTACTTCCTGCTGCTTTTTCATCGCGTCTTCCTTTTTGGGATACTTGGCGTTGATTTTATCCACTTCGGGTTTCAACACCCGCATTTTGGCCGTGGAAAGGTAGGATTTATGGCTGGGATAATAAAGAACGACCTTAATAAGGATGGTAAGAATCAGAATAATCAGTCCGTAATTTCCCACATAGCGACTTAGGAAGTTAAAGATGGGAATAATAAACCCTTTGTTAATCCAGCCTATCAGCCGACCACCCATGGGAACTATGCCCTCAAAGGAACGTCCGTAGCTCTTTAGGGTGTTGTAGTGATTGGGGCCAAAATAGAAGAAAAACCTAAGAGGCTCGGAAGCAGAAGGTTCAAGGGTCAATTGAAGGTTGGCGCTGCAATTCATCAACAACTGACTGGGGTCGTCTGCACGATAAAAGCGAAACTCCAAATCGCCCGAACTAAAACTCTGTTCGGCCACCAAAACGGCCGAGAAAAACTGCTGCTGAAAAGCTACCCATTCTAACTTTGTCCTCAGAAACTCCGAGGAGCCATCCGTCTTTCTCAACCCCAAATTTTCCACCTTGTCGTTGTGGGGATATTTATAGGCGATGGTCGAATAATTTCTCTCGTTGTCGTAGCCCTTTTCCATGCGGGGAATATCTATACTCCATCGCATGTCAATTTGATTGCTACTCCTCGCAAACAGGGACTGCATCCCCACAAAACGTATATCCAAATCCAAAGTATAGGAATTATCGGGCAGGGTATACGCATACTCTATATAAGCCAAAGAATCCACATAGAGGCGCATGTGAAGGCCGGAGTTGCTTTGGGGCAGGACGGGACTAAAATAAAACTGAGCCGTATTGAGCTGCTGGTTGGCGTAGAACTGTAAGGACAAGTCGTTTTGAGGGCCGTCAAACAGAACCAAATCTTCTCCTCCATAAGTTTGGTACTTTTTAATCAAGACCGAATAAGGCTTGGCGCCCTTATTGGAAAATTGCACTTTAATCAACTCGTTCTCCAGCACAAAAAAGTGTTCCTCCTGTTGACTGGCTTGGTCTAACCAGTTGTTTCCATAAACAGAAGTTGGGGTCGGGGTAAAACGAATATCTTGATTATAGGATATTTGTCTGGCCAAGAGGCTGTCATTCAAGGCCTGTAAAGCCACTTCTTCGGCCCATTTTTGCTGCTCGACACGGGCTATGGAATCAAGTCTGACCTGCTCTTGCTGCTGCTCTTTGAACATCCGCGCATTATACCAGTAAAAAACGGCGAAAATCAAGGCAATCAGCGAGAACGCAATAATATTGTTTTTCTTCATGAAACTAATCCAATTGTTTGTCCATCAATTTAATTTTCTCTTCGACCAACCTCAACTCCTCCTTGGCTTGAACAATTTTGCGCTCCATATCGGCAATCATACTTTCGGCGTTTCTGGATTTGGCAAAGAATCCCATGTTATTCTCCCACAAAGCAATATCCGATTCCATTTGGCGGAACTTATGCAAAAGTTTCTCCCGCTCGGACCTAAAAGCGCGGTCGGATTTTCCGCCCCCCTGCATGTCTTCTATCCGCTTTTTAAATTTGCCCAATCCCCTGTCTCCCTCATTGGCGCGCAAGGCCCCAAAATGCAGGTCTAAAGCCTGCCGGTAAGCAGTTTGCAGTTTTTCCTTTTCTTTGATGGGAACAAAACCTATTTCTGTCCAACGACGTTGGAAATCTTTGAGCATCGAGAGGTTTTCGTTGTTATTTCCAGAGGGTTGATAGCTGTGAATCTCTTGAATCAACGCCTCTTTCTTTTTTAGGTTATCGTCAAAATTTTCATCTATCTCATTAAAATGTTTGGCCTTATTCTCAAAGAACTTATCACAGGCGCTGCGGAACCGTTTCCAAATCTTGTCGGATTGCTTGCGGGCTACCGGCCCAACCTCTTTCCATTGACGCTGAAGGTTAATCAGCAGGTCCGAGGTCTTGCGCCATTCTTCGCTGTCTTGCAGGGCTTCGGCTTGTTCGCACAAGGCCATTTTGCGCTCGTAGTTATCCTGCATATTATGCTTGAACTGAGAGTAATACTGCCTTTTGGCATTATGAAAGGCATTGGAGGCGGCTTTAAAGCGGTCGTAAATCTTCTGATTGTCCTTTTTGGACGCAAAACCAATGCTTTTCCACATCTTTTGCAACTTTTCCAGTTCTCTGGAGCGCCTGTTCCATTCATTGGCTTCGTTTGTTTCTACGGCAGTCAGTTCTTCTGCCTTTTCGCACAATATGGTTTTCTCCTCTAAGTTTTTCTTTTGGACTTTCTTTTGCTCCTCAAAAAATTCTTGATATTTCTTGTTGATAGAAGCAGTGGTTGCTTTAAAACGGTCCCAAACCTGTTCGCGGTGTTCGCGGGCTACCGGTCCGGATTCCCTCCATTCTTCGTGGAGTTTTTGCAGTTTATGAAAAGCCGATACGATGCTGGATTCGAGCAATAATTCTTCTGCCTTTTCGCAAAGCAATATCTTTTGCTCCAAGTTCTTTTTGAAGTCAAGGTCTCTGAACTCGTTATTGATTTTAACGTAATCGTAAAACTTTTCTACATAATGTTGGTAGGTATCCCAAATGTCTTTGGTGTTGGCAATAGGCACGGGGCCTACTTCTTTCCAACGGGTTTGCAGAACCCTAAATTCGGGAAAAGTATGATTTGGGTCTTCCTGCTTTTCTACCAGCACCTTAAGCTCTTCTATAATGGTTTGCTTTACCCGCAGGTTGTGTTCTTTTTGTAGTTCTTGCTGCTTCACAAATTCTCCACGCATAGCCCTGAATCTGGCGTACATACGCTTAAAAGCGTTTTCTTCTTCTACATACAGCAGGGGTTCATCTTGGGCCTCGGTTATGGCCTCTTTGGATTCCGTTTCCTCCGACTCTTCGGGGACAAGCTCAGTTTGACCGTCCGAGGCAAAGGACAGCGCTTCGGGAACAGGTTCCTCGCCCCGCTCTCTACACAATCCCTTATAAAAGCACGACCGGAGCAACTCTGCATTGCGTTGCAGTTCCACATAGTCGCCTAAGTTCAGCAGCCGGTCAAATTCCAAAAGGATTTCGGGCAGTGATAGATTGGCATAAGATTGTTTCTCAATTTTTGGTTCAACCGTTTGTTGTTCGGGAGATGGGGTCAAATTAGTTTCCACGGGCTGTTGCTCGTCGAATTGCTCCTCCGGAGCAGGCATAGTTTTCTCTTGGTCCATAGTCAGAATAGAATAATATAACCTGCAAATGTACAAAAAAACTGACAGAACTAAGGTTTTTTTACAATTTTATGGTATTTTTGCAGATGATTCATGCAACCATGCGTATTGACATTATCACCGTACTTCCGGATTTGTTGGTTTCTCCCTTAGGACATTCCATCATGCAACGGGCTCAAAACAAGGGACTGGCCAAGGTTTTTGTACACGACTTACGCCCCTTTGGTAAAGGTAATTACCGCCAAATAGACGACTACGGCTTTGGGGGAGACGCCGGCATGATTCTGATGGTAGAGCCGCTCTACAACATCATCAGTTCCCTGCAACGGGAGCGCTCCTACGACGAACTTATTTACCTCACGCCGGACGGTGAACTTTTTGACCAGCCCATGGCCAATCGCCTCTCCTGCCTGCAAAATATTATCCTGCTGTGCGGGCATTACAAGGGCATTGACCACAGAATCCGTGAACATCTGATTACCAAAGAAATATCCATAGGAGATTACGTACTGAGCGGAGGGGAACTGGCCGCCGCCGTAGTTACAGACGCCGTAGTACGCCTCCTTCCGGGCGTTTTGTCCGACGAAACGTCCGCCCTAAGCGATTCTTTTCAAGACGGATTGCTGGCGCCTCCCATCTACTCCCGTCCCGCCCAATTTCGAGAATGGAAAGTACCGGAAGTGCTGCTGTCGGGAAACCCCAAACTAATTAAGGCATGGCAGGAGGAGCAAGCAGTGGAACGGACAAAAAAATTACGCCCAAGGTTGTTGGATGGCTAAGGGAGGTGACTAAAACCCAAAGTCGTCCACTTGAATCCTTTGCTGCTTCTCGATTGGGGGAGGCAGGGCGGTGTCGTGTACGGACTGGGCCTGTACTACAATGGCTTTGGGCGTTGTGGGACAAATAAATTCGCATCCCCCGCAGCCAATACAGTATTCCACGTCTACCTGTGGTCTGCGCAAGCCCGTATCGCCCCATGGAACCATGCGCACCGCTTTGGTGGGACAATGCTCGTCACAGGCTCCGCAATCCGTTCTGTCTGTGTTTACCACACAGTTTCTGAATGTTAATCGGGCCTTTCCGATTCGGATTATTTTTTTCTCCTCCAAAGATACGCGCTCCAAGGCTGAGGTGGGACAAACTTGACTGCAACGGTTGCAAGAATAGGTACAAAAACCGTTTTGGAAGTTGATGGCCGGCAACATCCAGCCATCTAATCCATAGCCTTTGATTGTAGGCTGAATAATGCGGGTGGGGCAAGCCGCCACACAAGCTTGACAGGAAGTGCAAAACTGTTTAAGGTGGGCATGGCTGCGGGCACCGGGAGGAGCAATGGTGTCGGGAGAAGAAGAACCGGTCAATAACCTACCGCCGGCGGCCCGATAAACAGCAGCCACCCCTGCCATACTCCCCGCAGCAGCTATAAAAGCCCTGCGGGTATTGTTCTTAACCGGAATGGATGCCGGCTCCTGCGGGGGCTGTTTTTTCCAGCTAAACACAAAGCGAACCGCCTCGGGCTGACAGGCTAAAGTACAATTGAAACAGGCTACACATCGACTGTAATCTATCTGTTGTTCTTTGCTGTTGATACATTCTGCCTTACACTTCATGCCGCATAAACCGCAATGGTTACAGGCACTTTTATCTACCACCGGACGAAAAGCGGCATACTTGGAGATAATGCCTAAGAAGGAACCCACAGGACAAAGGCTGTTACAAAAAAGCCTTCCTCTAAAAGCGCTCATTCCCACTACTGTTACAAAAATTGCCACCGGCAAGAGCCAGCCTAATATTGATCCGGCAATATAGCTTTGGTAATAAATGGTATCCGGCCAAATGTGGTGCAGGCCGTTGTGTACGGTATAGACCACGGGCTTAAATAGATGCGAAGCCATGCGCCCGTAATTGCCGTAGGGGTCAAGTAACAACAAGGGCAGCGTAAAGCCAACAATCCAAGCGATTATGGTCAGCGATAAGATGGAATAGCGCAGCCACTTTGGGTCTTTGGTATAGCGGAACAGTCTTTGCTTTTTGGTCTTAAACAGATGGGAGATACGAATTACCACATCTTGAAAAACCCCAAGGGGGCAAAGCAGCGAACAATATATCCGGCCCAGCAGAACGGTCAGCAATAAAATAGAAGCCAATGCCAGCAAAGAGGCGCCTAAAGAAGACAGAAAGGCGGGAACAAATTGCGCTTTTAACAACAACGATAATCCTTGGGTCCACTGCACCCTTACCCCCGTAAAATACCAGCTAATCCCAATCAGGATAAGCAGCGAAAGCGCTACGCGGGACCATTTGAGCCATTGATATATCCTCATAATCAAATTCTGATTCTCTCTATGTTAAGGTTTTCCAATTTAGTCGTACCCAGCTGCATTGCCTCGCCCCTTATGATGTGAGAAGCATCATTAATGGTCATGGATTTAAACTGATTAAAGAAATGGACGGCGGCCGTATCTACCGCTACCATGTCCGGAGAAATAAAGAGGGCATTACCCATTTGTACGTCCTCTATGCTTTTGCCTTTGGGGCCGTTTTGGGTCATGATGCGGTAGGCGTCCACGATATGCAGGGCAGGGCATTTGTGGTAAGAAGCCGCGTCTGCAATACATTGCTGTAAATCGTTGGCGTGCATAAATCTGCGGTCCCATACAATACCCATGTAGTTCTTCATGGCAATGGTCATCTTGGCTCCTCCGTGGTTTTTTAGTATGGGCACATTAAACCATACATCGCAATCCAAAATGGCTTCATGAATTTTGGTCTTTTTCATGCGCACCGCTTTGGGGAGCGACACTTCTTTGTAGTAGCGTTCCTCATGGGCAAAAGCCATCTTAGCTCCGGCAGCCCTCACGGCAGCTTCTATGCCCGAATTTTTGTAGCAGGCCTGCCATTCGTCGCAAGTGTTATCAAATACGGTTACTTCCGATGCTCCGGCCTTTAGGCAATCTCTGACAATGGCAGCTACCAATTCCGGATTGGTGTTGGCGGCTTCTTCCGGCGTCTTGTCCCAGCCTATATTGGGCTTAACCACTACCTTTTGTCCTCTTTTTACATATTTGGCCATACCTCCCAAGGATGCTATGGCTCGCTCATACATCTCTACGGGAGTTCCTCCCATAACCGCCACCAAATCACAGGGCTTATCCTGTTCCCTGCCTTTGGCAAACAATGTAGCGTGTTGTAATCGGACAGAACCGGCCACAGCGCCGGCCACAGCCGTCTTTAAAAAATTTCTGCGTTTCATGAGTTAATCCGTTAATCCGCCAAAAGTACAAAATATTTTGCAAAATTATAGCCACATTTGTGACAAATACACTTTAGCGATGAAAAAACTACTCTGCTTTACCTCATTCCTGCTGGGTCTTACTATGGCCTATGCCCCAAAAGCAAAACCTAAGGGTCAACTTTCGTTTAGATTATTACATGACTGAATCCCAAGCCGATTTTTTGGTATACCTTCCAAACTCGGCGATTTGTTTTTGGGTACTGTCTTGTTGATACATCGCAGAAATGGCGTACCTTTGCTCTCGGGTTAAATGTACTTTTTTCATAGCAACTTAAAAGTAGAAATTTTTCCTAAATCTCTCGGTGGGGCGCGCCCCATCAAGAGATTTTTTCTCTACCTAAAGTTGCATTTGTTAACTGAAACTACGCGGATAATCTGTCCGTCTCTGCATAGGCCCTCTATGATTACCGTGTAGGACCCGGGCTCGTCTGCGGTGTAAAATTCAAACGATGCCTCGCCCAAGCTGTTGGTCTGCACAACGGGTTGCCAGTGGATGGTGGTGCGCAGGTCGGGCTTAGGGCTGTTGCGCAGCGCGGCGGTCTCATATTTGGGTGCATAAAATTCTGCCGGAGGTTGAAAGCCTAAGGGCAAGAGGGTTTTAATGTGAAAGGGTTGGGAGGCGATATTATCGGTAATTTCGCCTCTTTTGGTATGGATAACAATCACTCCGTTGGAGCCCCGCACGCCAAAAATGGAAGCCTCCGCTCCTCTTAACACATCTATTTGGGCAATATTATTGATACTGACTATCTCTAAATACGAAGTACCGATTAGGGGCATCGTGTTATCTTCGACTACCATATCGTCAACAACTATCAAGGGCCTACTCCCCCCGTAAAAAGAACCCGAACCGCGTATCGTAACAAATGTCCCCCGATCGCTCCTGTCTATCCGCACCCCCGGTATGCGGGTAAGGTGGTCGTA
>Ga0131853_10010327_pt1 | contig 17072 bp, 16 predicted proteins | sample TergutLab28metaG_FD_92764 | JGI IMG/M metagenome (GOLD analysis project Ga0131853, IMG submission 92764) | Labiotermes labralis P1 segment gut microbial communities from Petit-Saut dam, French Guiana - Lab288 P1 (version 2) (version 2) | ecosystem: Host-associated > Arthropoda: Insects >... | reverse complement strand
GGGGGGGGGGGGCAAAATCTTAACCCCGGTCGCGGGGTATCGCATGGGGTAAATTAATGGTTCAGTTTCCGAGCCTGGGACAAAATATAATCCACCATTTTTATGAGCTGCTCTATGCAAATGTCGGTAGAGTAGGCCTACTTGAAAATATACACGGTCGTTACTTTATAAACTGTGCTCAGTTCATGACATCCTTATTGACTGGATAAGAGAGAACGTCGAAAGATAAACGGAGTCGCAAGTTCTTTATTTCATGTGTAGGCATGTATGCATGATTGATGTGACTAGGTACGGGGTGGACAGGTATGTCCCGATTCGGCACCGCCGTGTTTGTGGCCGAAGCCACGGAGCTGTCTGAAGGTAACCGGTGGTAAATCTGCCCAAGTCTAACGCTTCAGTTCTAATGTTGACATTAAGAATGCTTGGGTTGTAGGTCTACTTTCCCATCCTTTATACGCCCTTACCGCGGGGTACGTAAGCGCGTAGCGAATTTTAAATAATCTTATTCAGCAGTGCCTGTTTCTTGTCGAAACGAATGTGTGAGATGGAAGATTTGATTCGTTGTAATTTCTCCAGCGTATGTCCCACAATAACCACTAGCGCTCCGTATAGATGTTGTCTGCACTAAACCATACGAATGAAACAGTTTTTTGGAACGCACTCGGCTTACCCGCGGTCAGCAGAAATTCCTTGTGTACGCAGTGATTATTGTGCGCTAAATGGACCGTGCATTCCTAGATACTTGTTAGCACTTGGCTGGTAATAATTTAGGATAACAAAAACCACAATAACCCTCTAGCTACCACATGCCACATCCCTCCCTACCCTGTCCTTGTTATACCATCAACCCCTCTTTAACATATTATAATAACAAAAGTCTCCTTCCAACCCCTCAGTAATACCCCCAATAATTGCGGTGATATTTAATAACAAATGACGCATGCGCGTTCCTAGCCACCGGACCCGTCTATCCACATCTCGGCAGGTAGCGGAGTAGTTTTTCATGCTGTGTTAAGCCATGCGTGTTCCGAACGCACCCAGCTTCTGTGAGACGTGATAATTAGTACATACTGCAGGGCAGAAAGCATCCTTCGGGCCGGGAAACTTGTTTCTTGAGGTTTGAAAGGATTTAACAAACATTGGAGGGGTATTAAAAGCGCTTACTGTTGGATTGAATGCAGTTTAATACGTTGTATCTCTTTCCTTGTATGGGTGTGGAATTGGTCTCACCTCTGGATGAAGAACGTGTTGGTTGAGGGGTGCTTGAGCACAAATTACTGGGGAAGGCATTTAACTTATGTGATGGAAGGAAGGGAAGAAATTTAACCTGTAAGGTGGCTGGAACGTGAGACTTTGATGATTTCTTTTCTTCGCCTAAGGCAGGAAGAGCGCATATGATGGACCACTAGAAGAGGGAAAAGGAGACCCTGTTAAAATGTCAGAACACGAAGGAAGACGAATAAGAGAGAAAGACATGAGTGAGGAGGAGTGTTATGTTTGAGAAGCTGGTTGTTGCTGACCTATTGCAAAATACGCCGTTTATGGAACCCGAAGATTGATTATCGTGATCATAAAAGCTCGTCATTTGATCTTGTCGTGAGTCATAAATGTATACCACTCCGTCCCATCCATTTTCTGTATAAGATTCATTTTAATCCTGTCGTTGTATATCTGCCCAGGGCTTCCAGGTGATTTCTTCGGTCCCATATTGTCGGGCCAGTAGAAAGACATTTGCTGGACAAGTGCGTACTTGCGATTGATACACGCACGTGATGACGGCTAAACGACAGGACTTCTCCTATTGCGAGTATTACTACTGTGGCAGTGAAATTGGACTTCATGCATTTTCGGATTAAAATACAAGATTCTAAGAACACGGAGTTAGGAGATCCTCGGTCCATTACACTGGTAGAAAGAGGGAGGAAACGTACTATGTTGGATCCTGTAGACAAAGCCAGTCCAACATAAGAGTTTTGTAGCATATGCTCGTATATACCTGACACTGGACCAAGTCCAGGTGGAATGCCATAATAATAATCGTGGTGGTGGTGGTGGTGGTGGTGGTGGTGAACGAGTATGATACACGCTTATCATTAAACGTCAGAAAACGATATGACATCAAGAATCAAAGTTATCTCATTTGAATCTTAAAAACGATACACAGAGTTTACTGTTACAGCTTGAAGACCAGCATTAGTCTGAAGTACTTGCAGAACGTGAGTTCGTACCTCACAGAAAACGAACTCCATTGCCATCATAATGACCAGTCAGTTATTGATTTTGCTTTCAATGATAGGCAATTATTGTGTTATATTAAAAACGCGCGCGCGCGTGTGTTTGGCAATATATGTCTTAATGGTATATGTATTTACCACTCGCTTTTACACGGTTATGTACAGTGTGATATAGTTCGCTGGCACATTAATTGCAAGTACTCAGGACATGGCTGGCATTGTCGTCAAATAGGCCAGCATTGTGTCCCGCCCCGCCCGCACTGTCTCTCTGTATTCAGCGTTGTTGGAAGTTGAAAACCTCTGCAGTTGATACAACATCGCTGCCTACTTGCCGGTTTATGTGAAACATACTTCTGACTTCTCCCTCGCTGCATTTCCCTTTTCATCCCGCGATGAAAAGATTATCAAAATCATAACCATTCTCATCCCTCTTCATCCCTATTGATCAGTAAACTACTCTGACATTACGACCCTGCGAATAATAACCTGTTAAACAACCCTTACATATTCTATTTTACATGCTCATAATCATGCGTGTAAAAATGATAACTTGAATATGATCCTTACTTGGGGCCCTGCCCTGTGGGGTGTCTGCTCTTGAATTACTTAGCCCCCCCCCCCCCTCCAACTCCGTTACCATTTATAATCCGATACAGTTTATCGCTTTTGCTCTGACCCCCATCCTCTTTCGTTTGCCCCCGGGCCTTCCATTGAAATGCTAAAATATGGTTATTAATATCATAACCAAAAGGTTCTATTCACCCTTTCTATTGAGGTCCAGTTTCTAACCATAGGGTGCCCAAAACTGTTTTATCCAATCACGGCACACTCGGGCCGTTGGGTCATGGATGAGATGGGCAACTTCACGTTTTACGGGAGTTTACTCTGCTGCGGGCACCATGCCATTTTCCAGAAAAGATAAAGTAGGAAACGGTGGAGGAATAGTTCGTGACAGTTTAAAAGACATTAAAAGAGAGGGGATGAAAGATGAAATAAGATAAATAACGGGAGGAAGGAGGGAAAGAAATAAAGGAAGGCACAAGTAACAGGAAGATGCAAACAAAGAAAGGAAGCCAGTTGCATACTGGAGTTCGTTACGTGTCTGGTTAGATACGTACTTCGTTACGAAAATTTCGAAAATAATCTGGATCTAAAAGGTTTTGTGGCGTAATTTTCTCTATTTCAGTTCTGCCTTCTTGCACCTGCTTGGTATGTCATTTTCAAACGCCGTCTTGGTTCGGAACGCCGTTCTCCGTGTGAGTGAGTGTGATGGCGCCACCACGCTTATTACGTTGCACGCGTTTGGTTGTAAGGAAGAAATGTGAAATTATCAAGGTTTGACGGGGAGTACAGAATATCAGAATGACGGGAATATTACAAATTCACGATTTGAAGTGTAGCTACATTAATACGTAACAGATCATATCGGCGGTTTTTTGACACCCCTTGTAACGTGAGGAATTTGTGGCTGCTTCTGCTGCGACTAGGCGAATGTAGTCGGCATTCGTTTTGGAAGGAGTGGTAACCAAATGTTAGTCACTGAGCTTTCCTTTTCGTGTTTGCTTTTTAATAGTCGTGAAGACCAGTTCTGGTGTTCTCGTGGCGCTGATTGTGACTACTCCGGCCACCTTTATTGAGACAGTGAGACGCGTTCCTCTGAAACGTTTTACTTTCTACCAGATTAGGCGGCGCTAAATCTCAGAATTTGAGTTTTCTAAAAATTTGCATAACAAAATTTAAGAAACTCGTTATGACGGGTAACTTTTTTTAGAACTTTTCTTTTTTGGGGGGGGGGGGTTCGTGTGTGTTTAACGAACAGACAAATTGTTTTGTCTCGGCCCATCTTAACGTCTGTTGTACTACTGAGTGTCTCTGCCAGTAGCATGGTTGTTGACAGTTTCTGTTAGCTCTGTCTGCTGGACTGCCTGTGGAGCTCCACACTCTCCGACCAGTTTACTCTCGAATATTTTGGTCTCAAAAACATGAAAATTAGGTTTGGTTGTTGACTGGTGGGCAGTATTGAAATGGAAGTTACAGAAACGGCATGGTTGTGTGTTGTGGCTTAGGTTGGGCCCAGGGACAGATTAGTGTCAATAAGATTTCGTTAAAGGTATGGGATTTTTTTTATCACCTTGGAGCTTTCAGTTTCTCAAGAATTCTGGTCCATTTTCCGCGAGTTCGCTGTTCGTTTAATGGATTTAAGGGGGGGGGGGACCAGTTGGAGCACCGAAGTTATCCATTCCACGGTTTGGACATTGTCCGTCCTCTGGAGTTTCGCCATACATCGTTTCCAAAACTTGGTCTGTTCCATCGCCTGGTGTCAAGGGAACAGAGTGCACTGCTGGTGTGATTTGTTAAAGAATCTAGTCTCGATCGCTGAACGGCAACAAAACTTCTGACCAGGTCGTGATATTGGATATATTTAACTGCAATTGGGTTGACACCCGGTGGCAGTAGTACAGTACACATTTACAACAAAACAATATGTATAACAACACAATTAACAACTTTGGTTGGAAGGCTTTCTGGGATTCGAAACCAGAGTGGTCAGACTAAAATTAACGATGAACTAGCCGCGTAAAAATTGTCGCCTAATTGGGAAGAGTGCGGGCCGTGCCCCGTCTTTGCGAGTTATACCAGGGCATTTGCCTCACAACTGAGGAAAAAGCACGGATAAACCTCAGCCAGGATATGTATTTGACATTTACAGAGTATGTGTTCTGTATTGGCAGGACGCTGTCACAATGAGGGGCTTCGAGACCAGGGTGCTGAATAAGACATTCGATCCCAAGAGGGATAAAGTAACAGGATAATGGGTGAAAAGTGTGCAATAGGAGCTTGATTATTCGTATTTCTCACCGTATATTTCTCTTATTAAATCAAGGAGGATGGGAGGTGGGGCCATGTTGCTCGCGTGGGGGGAGAGAAGAAAGGCGTAGTCCACCGTTTGTTTTGGTGGGGACACCCACCTGGAAGACCTAGGCATAGATGGGAGGATATTAGGTGAGAGGGGGACCATGGACTGGATTCATATGGCTTAGGATGGGGACATTCGATGGGCTCTTGCGGGGACGGCGCCATAAATGCGGGACTGCCTTGTCTAGCTGGGGGAGCTGTTATATTCTCTGAAATGACACCGTTCCGTGGAATCAGTCATACATGTACTTTGGTTAGAATTTAACAGTGTCAGGAGAGACGGGTCGAAATGTAGGAATTTACCGTCTTTACACACAACAAGGAAACATAGATTTACAAAACGTTGTGTTTGAAAGCGACTGGAGACGACCGGAAATGTCCAGAATGGTGGTCATGGTAATTGTTTAACGCATTTGCAATATTCGTGTTGCTGGATTTGTGGACCATTCTGTGGATCTGGTATTGAGGGGCCCCACCGAATGTTAGCCACGCCAGTTGAACTGGCCGCCAAGTGCCTGTCTATTGTTGCGGCTGTAATCCTCTCTCACAATAAAAGCGAACTGCCCCATTATCGGCAATCAGGGGGTAAATGTCCCGGAAAGAGTGGGGCGAGGCCTGGCCGCAAAGTTGCATTACAGTGCGCCGCAACCTGCATGTCGCCACTGCGATTATTTAAAGCAATTTTCACGCCATAAAATCTCTTTGTAGTTGGACACCAATGCTAATGGCTATGTATTTAGCCTATTATTATTGTGTCACTATGGACGGGGCAAACGATTTACTCTTAAGACAAACAGAACAGGTTTATTATGCAGTTTGTGTTGGCGGTTTGTTCATTAACGCTCCTGTGCATAGCCCCCACGTCCCTGGATGTGCAGTATGGTTCAGAATTACGAATTCAGACGTACGGTAAAGCAGTCTTGATTGACGTGATTTCTGGGGTTCTCATTGCGGTTAACTTTGAAGAATACTGTCGTCTGGGATGTGACCACACCTCGGTGGTTTGAGGAGTGGAGGTGTAGCTCCACTCATTCTTATCCTGTTCTGTAGATTGAAGTGAGCGGTTAGCTTTACAGACCGGCCAGTCCAGCCCCGGTAGACGGCCCACGGAACAAATTTTGTAGGAGAGTGCCTGGGTCTCAGAGCTGGTGTAGATGATTTGGAGAAAAGTTACTTGCCCGTGCCTGGAATCGAACCACGATTCATTGGTTCATCTTTAGCCTAGTCCCTATCGACTATGCTGTATTGATTCCTTTCAACGCCTATACAATGGTCGAATTTTGCAATAATTCCGCAGGAACCTGCGGCCTTCTCGCATAGTAGAAGCGTTATGCAGACCTGCATCAGTCGTCGTTTTGTGATGCGTTTGCCTAACTTACGTATGTGGGTGGTGAAAATGTGAGGACGTCTGACTGATTTTACCGAACACCTGTTCAAGCAGCTGTGTTTGGAAGCACGGCTGTGCAGGTTGGATAGCTAAACCTTTATTTGGACACAAACCCGGACCAAACCGGATCGGTCTTGTTCAAAATCGCATGACATATCTGCTTTAGTCCCATTTTAATAGTGTCTTCACTTGCGATGGGCATTACGGCGATACGAAAGAGTGGTCTGATCTCGTAAATGTGCTCTTTATTGGCAGAATGTGTTGTGTTGGTGTGTAGTTGTTGAAAACGGAATTTGTAAGAATGTTTGTTTTGAATAGAGATAGTCATTCGAGAAGTCGATGTCGTTTCACAACTAGCCTGTTTGCTGTTTCGGTTGTTTTCTAAGGGTGTACTGACTTCATGAGTTTCACATGGTATTCTAGAGTTGTGGTTGGGTTACTTCTGGGGAAGGGACTAGTAAGGTGATCAAGGATGAGGGAGAGAAATGGCGTGAAAGTGTATGGCCCTTGGAGAAATCGTTTTAGATATGGAGAGGTGACTTTGTTGTATTATTCTGATCTATTTGGCCCGCATATTTTGCGAGTGCCAGTACAGTATACGCTGGTCAAACGGAACGTGGATAGCTTCTGTCCTTTAATCATGCATTTTAAAGTAAGTAGGTGGTATGCTGTCACAGGTATACGAGTATGTCAGTATATATCAGTCGCACACAAAACTAGTTTTTAGGCGTGTTACCCAAATTGCGATAAGCGACTATTAGCTTCAGGTCTATCCGTCTGTGCGCATGTAACAAGCTCGTCTCCCACTGGACGTATTTTCATGAAATTTGATATTTGAGCATTTTTTCGAAAATCTGTCGAGAAAATTCAAATTTCATTAAAGTCTGAGAAGTATAACGGGCACTTTACATGAAGACTGATACACATTTTTTGTCATGTCTCGCTCATTTCGTCTTAGAATGAGAAATGTTTCAGACAAAAGTTGCAGAGAATATCAAAACGCACATTTGACTTTCAATATCCCCCCCCCCACCAAATGTGCCGTTTATGGGATAATGTGGAAAAATATAGCAGAGCGGGGCAGGCCGCAGATGACAACATGACGCATGGGAATTTCAGGCTAGATACGTAAGGCTACAAATACACACTCTCGAAATATGTAATACTAATTGCTTCTGTTGCACGGACGGACCTTAATGTTACGTTATACGTACATTCCTGTCTTGATATCAGTTTATTTACGGCTATATGTTTCAGCTGTAATTGCGAGCAACTATCAGGCCTTTTATAAACTTTGATACTTTTGTATCTCTACTAGACCCACACGTCGGATCTGCCACAGAATTTCAAAGAACACTGAAGAAGGTTACTGCACTTCGCTACATACTCCTTTCTCTGTCTTGATGGTATCCGGTAGCCTATTCGTAACTGCCACTGCCACAGATGATTATTATTATTATCATATTTTGTGCACTTTCCATCTTTTCAGTCTTTTAAAAGGTAAAGTTCACCCTATAACAAGCCGCGAAGGCCCAGAGTGGGAATGGAGGTATAACTGTACTCTTTCGTTAACATGGGCGTTGTGTGGGGGCGGGTGGTCAACGCCACGCCCCGGTCGCTTTACCCCAGGAAAAGACCCGGTACCCATTGTGTAGGGGGCTGGGTGGGCCACAGGGTAGGGCTGGACGGCTGCGGAAAACCTCGCCCGCACCGGGATTCGATCTCCTGACCGTCCAGCCCGTAGCGAGTCGCTATACCGACTGAGCTATCTCGACCCTAATTTTAGTCTTTTAACCTTCATTTTTTTGTATTAGATACATTTACGCAAGCATTCCACGGCTGACAATCCTTTATATATATATATATATATGAACTATTTTATAAATTTATAATGCTTTTTTATGTGAAAGGGGGGATCCCCATCTTATGGAGCGTATAATTTTCACTGTATCATCGTTTGCAAAAGGCCTGATGATGGCTTGCAGGCAGAGCCGAGACATGTATCTGTGACAAAACTGTTAAAATATAGTGTTGTGTGTGACTGATTTAATACATGAGCTGAAAAGCTGAGAGAATTGTGCGTACGGAAAGCAGAATAAGAATGAACGTTCCAACAATTAGATCGGTCGAACGGGCAAGCTTCATAGGACGGCTAATTATTCGGTCCCAAAATACGTTTGCTAAGGTGGATCACACGGCCAATGGATCGTTGCACCATCTTCCTGGAAGAAGGCGCAATCCCTCTCGTTAGCACGTAAATAAAAAAAAAATGGTGCTAGGTTTTGGGTGTTGCTCCCATGAATTTGTGCCCAAAAGGACGATGGGTACGGACATTCTTGTCGCACTGATGTCGCATCATACCACAAGTGTCACTGCGCGTAATGACACCTTGTATATTAATTAGTTTGGGATTATTCGTCGATCAGTATCTGTTATTTTGAATGTTCACAGGGCTGTTTTTAAAGTAATACCACGTCTTACCTGTAAAGTAAGTTTCTAGTGTTGTATCTTTTTGGGTGATTCCCTGGCGTCTGAATGTTATATTTTTTATATTTATTTATTTACTGCAATTGGGTTGTTAGCCGGTGGCAGTGGGCCGACGTTTCGGAACAACACCGGTGAAGACGGAACATAGTGTTCCGAAACGTCGGCACATAGAATTCAGACACCGGGGAAACGCCCAAAAGAAAGAATACAACATTTAGAACACGGCGAAAGTTTGAAATCTAAAGTTACTAGTGGTTTGATTATATAATTACGCACTGCTTCAGAGAACCAGTTACAAAAGGGTACCCTCGCCGCACAGTCTGCCTCTGGAGTGTTTGCACAACTAATATACGAGTATGCGTATGGTTTTAAGCGAAGGAATTTTGTGCCTTCGTGTACAGATGACTTGATGCCCCGGTCTACCTTGATAACCGTCCTAAATATTTCCGTGCGAATGCGTCTGAGCGCACTGCGGTGTTTCTTCTGAAAGAACAGCCCATGTTTTCCCTCGCTTCTTATGCATCCTTGAACCAGTGGTTCAAAATTTCTCCAACATTTGAGGTGTGGTTGATATGTAAGGAATTGAAATATTGGGGAACGGTATTCTAAATTTTCCACTACATTTTTCGTTCCATTTCTTTCTTATAGACGTTACTCAGGTTGGAAATCCCCAATATTAAACTATACTCTACACTCACGGACAAACAGGTACATTAGACTGCGTTTCACGCGTCTGTTAAGGGCAGCTGATTGAACTGGACAGTGTGACTGCGTCAGATGATGCATTGGACCGTACACGAGGCGATGGGACTGGAGGTGTGTGAGTCGTGCAGCTGCCGCTAAATTTCCCATGTCATAATTTAGGTTTCCACTTGAACATTCTGTATAATGCATGCTTGAATATGTCGTGTTGGTGTACAGTGTATGCCTCTTGAGTTTGATGTCTGATATTTTGTAGTGTTACTCGGTTTCTGACTTTGCATATCCTTGTTTGTTTCTTTTCTTTCTATGTCCCTCGTTTCCTTTTACTTTTTTTTTTCTTTTGTTCTCTTTGCAAATTTGATAGTATAATTGGCGTTACAGTAGAAGACCGTGTGGGAGGTTCATACAGTCAACACTAAAAGCTGCACACTCGTTCCCAAAAACACGACCGCTTCCGATCTAACAGTAAGAGATCTCAATAGCCCTTCCAATACATCTGTTAAGGAGTAGCTACACGTTTCAATCACAGTTGATCATCGTCGTGCTATCATACAATATTTAAAAGAAGGTAAAGTGTAATGCATGTAAGTTAGTCATTCTGATTTTTCTCTCTGGGACTGCGCACGGTCCCTATTTGCCGTTATTTCTAGCGACATGAATCACGGGAACCGGTGTGTTGACCAGTGGTTCCGTTGTTTGGGGGTGGGAAGGTTTTCTCAAGTTACCTGCAAACAAATCATGGCGGTCACGAGACAGAAATCTTTTTTTTTCTGGTGGAATATCTTCGTCACACGACCGAGCTGCCCTTTTGTGTCAACCACCGATGTATGTGTATGTGTGTGTGTAGAGTGCTACTACAGTTTATGAATGATGCAAGTCATGGGAAGCGGTCGCGGCCTGTCGAAAGCAGGTGGCGTAAATGACAGGAGAAAACTGGACGTTCGTCTATCTTAGTTTCGAGGTTGAGAATTTATGGTTATTACTTTCGTACTTCATACGTTCACGACGTGGTAGGATGCCTATCTGAACACGTTTATTGTCGTCTGACATGTACGCCTACATTATTTTGGTGTTTGGCGGTGTGACTTCTTAAAGCGGGAGATTTGTTCGTTTTGTTTTGCTATTACTAATGAGAGTGACCAAAGAACTACGCTTATGCGCGCGTGTGTATAACAGTGTAGAGTGCACCTTCGTACGGCCGTCTTCCTCTTTCCTTCCAGCCAAGAATTTGTACGTGCGATGGTGAGAGGGCTGGCGTGTCACTGTACAAGTGTCTGTAACCGTATTATTTGCCTGGACGAAGCTTCTGCTGCCGAGCTGACGGTCCAGTGAACGCGAAAAGATTTATCGCTTTTATTCAACCGGAAGTTATCGAACGCCAGCCCGATCGCTGTACACAAGGGCCAGAGAACCTATCTATTGTGGATTCCCTTCTGAGAGTTTTGGTTTATAAGACTGGAGATAACGCTGTTTGGACAGCGTGTGCTGCTTCACCTGGTGGAGAATTCTGAATTCTAAAAGGAAGATGTGTACTTGGAGTCCCCCCATCCGAGTTGCGGTAGATTTTACGTTTGTGGGAATCTTGGCAGTTGTGTTGAAGGCTGAATGGATCACTAGGTCAGGGATGTGCAAAGTGCGGCTGTCGTGTGTAGTCAGCTTGACCCGTGACGTGCCGATATTGAAAATAATACATATTTTCGTAAGTGTATACGATACCATATAAGAAAACAGTTTAAATTACTAAAGAAATAGATCTATGTCAAAGTTTTTTTTTTTGCGCTGCGGACCAACGCGGACCGTGGCCTCCTCATTCTTGAGGTTACAAGATCACACACAACGACGCATCACAGTCGGTAGGACTCCTCTGGGCGACTGATAAGCTCGTCGCAAAGACTTCTACCTGACAACACACAACACTTGCAACAAACAAACATCTATGCCCACGGTGGGATTCGAACCCATGATCTCAGCAGGCGAGCGGCCGCAGATCTACGCCTTAGCCCGCTCGGTTACTGGGACCGGCCAGTGGTAGTCTAGGATAATAAAATATATTTAGAGGTTTGTTGCTGTTCTGAAACTTTCACTTACCACACCGCCACGTGGAATGAAATTTACTAGTTTTATACGATTTTAACATTTTTCTGTTCCAGAGTTTCCCCAAATGCTTTCTGACTATTGTGTGTGGGTGTATTTCCGTTTTATATGACGTTGCGTGTTTCACCTGCCATTTCCTATAAGCTTATACTATCAATAGACCACTAATTAGCGAGCATTAATTACGACGTTCTCTGTTATATAATTTTGTATATGTATGTGTTACTATGTAAGAGTTCGAAGGCGAAAAGGCTAAGTGAAAGTAATTTTGTGTCCATTCCCCCTTTATACCACCCAGAAATTCCCTGACATCTCCCACTCATGCTTTGGTAAGATGACACGTGTAACTGCCCGGCGTCGACCTCCGCGGTGAGAGGCCAGCGATTAATCGCCTGATGTATGGCAGGGTCTTATTGAATACCCCAGTTAACCTACATCTTATGTACACACATTCAGTTCGTATCCCGCAGACAATACAGTGTGCTTCATTAGACAGACCAGTTTGTGAATGCTGTAAAGGGAAGTAACGGCTTTTCTTTGTAGGAATAATAATGCACTGTGTGTAAATGCAGTTAAACTTGGCGGTACAAATGACAGCCAATAAGGCTTTAAAGGTTAAGTGCTCATGTTGTTCTCAGCACTCTGGTTACTTTGAGATCATAATGGAACGTTTCTTCAGTGCATATTGTTTTCCTAGTAATCTTTTTCCAGTGTCTCGTGACGAATGCCAGGGTGGTATGTTAACTCCAGATATGTAGGGTCGCTTCCTTCCCGATCCTTATTTACCATTCGTAGTAATGCTTGGATGTTATCTGACCCTTTACACTGTCTACAGTCGGACAGCCTCATTTAATTTTGCACAAGTCGCGTTTTTAGCGCTTGAACAAACTACGAGTCATCTCTTTTTCTTATTAGATGCATAGATAATTGCTTGGACAGTGACGAGTTTCTTAATTAGTACTCATAGTAGTATTAGGGTAATCAAAGGACGATGAAATGGCCGCGCGTGTAGCGTGCGTGAGAGATGTAAAATGTGCTTAGAATTTTCGTTGCAAAACGCGAAGGGATGTATCCATTTGGAAGACTCTGATGTAGATGTACGGATTGCATTTTGTTAAGAATAGGATGTTAGGGCTTGGACGAATTTGGATTTATGAGTCTGCAGGATGCCTTACGGGACCGGGTAGCGTGGTCGGTTGGATGGACCGGAGTTGGAATCCCGGTCGAAAATTTTCTCATCTCCATACACTTCCGCACCAGCTATGGTGCCCACTTCATTTGAATGGACAAAGCAGTCGGAGCCTGGCGTTCACCAGTGACCTCCACCTGGCGCCGAGATTGAGAATGGAGGTTACCTCTGAGGTCTCTTCACGGTGGGTGTGGGACAGCTTTGACCTTTACTGTAATAGTGTCACGTGACGATCTCTTGAGTTTATTTCTTGTCAAGCTAAGATACCATTAGCTTTGTAAGAAAGTGTCTTGTACAGAGAGTTAACTTTCAGTTTTTCTGCTACACTCGTTGGATGGAGGTTCAGAATATCGCGATGTATCTCATCACAACACAACACAGAAACCCCGGACACGTAACTGTGTCCCTAAACGCGATTGGAACGCCCGACACTGACGCTTGAGATGCCTAAGACGGTACGTGTGTGTACAGCACGGCGTTCGGGATTTGCCACTTGGTTAGAGGAATACTTAGAAAACAAAACAACGGAATTAAACCGTTGTGTTTATAATTGGACTGAGCAAGTGACTGTGGCTTGTTAGGTAGTGGAGAGGGCACAGTGTGCAAAATTTAGTGGCATCTTTTAACGGCCGGTCTACTAGAAACATGGCACTTGGAGCTTGAACACGATGGACATTCTCATGCTCTTTTCCGTATGCGGTGTTTATCGGTTGCATATACTCGGTATGTCCGATATTGAATCATGCGAGTGTACTGTTATTTTAGGATTTTTTTGTGTCTAGCACTGAAGTTGGTGAGGAAACGTCAAGGAAAAACGCTCACCTAGAATACTTACAGACACATGGGTGGCGGATTATATTAAAATCGGCCTGGTAGAAATCGAGTGTGAAGTTGTGAACTAGATCCAGCTGGCGTAGTGCTGTTTTGGATGGCAGGCTGTTGTGGACACTCAGTTAAGACATTTGAGACCATAGGGAATGGGGAAAATATTTGAGCCTAAGTACATTGCAGAAAGTAGCTTAATGTGAAAATTTTAATATACCCATTAGCAGATATTATTAGCGCGATTAAATGGAGGAGGAAAGAGCGGGAGACGCTAGACATGGAAGCACAGGAATAAAAGGAAGTTGGAAAATGTAAACACAGCTCAACTGTTACGTCATGTTCGTTGCTCTGAGTTCTAGCAGTAGGCTGAAATAGATGTGCAGTTCTTGCTGGGATGAATAACAGCAAGATGCGGAGAAAACAAAGATTTGGTGCAGCAGATACTCGTTTTTGGCGCACGGGTTTTACAGATGTACACATGGTAGAGCACGTTCGAAACGTGATGGCACACGCTCAGAAACCAGATTTGGTCTTTCAGCAAAACGGACGAGTCCATTTAAATCGGCGGGGGGGTCAGTTCAGTCGACTACTGGCAGTCGAGGAGTGCGAATCAGCGGATAGGCCATGGATAGACCATGTTCCGACGTACAGTGCAAGGCTGCTGGCTACCCACTCCATTCGCACATTTCCCCTTCACTTCCCCTCCCGTGCGTCACCGTGTGCCATCAGGTTCCGAACGACCTATACATAGTTTTGCTTACAAGCCCTAAGCGTTACAGGAACTGCGCATGCTCAGTCCAAAGATGCGAACGCTAATGCTCGCAGAAACGTGGGCTGTAGTTCCTGTAAAGGGGTCGTTAAATGTTTTTTTGTCTGAACGAAAATTTAAATAGCTCGAAAGGGTGTTAGGTTTAATGGTTAGAATACGAACGCATCCGGTCTCGGGGCGCTGGTAAGCAGAAGCGGTCAGTCTCATAGGGCGATTCTGTGTAGCCGAATATTTTTTTTAAAATTCTCTTAGGCCACTGTGAAGTCTCGCGAAGATCCGTGAGCGATTCTGAGTTCGTCTGGCTACGGACGGACAGACCTGTATCAATCGGCGAAGGAGGGATGCAAATGCCCATACAAATCGTATCTGCAAACAAAATTTTAGTTGATAAAGTTCAAAAGATGCAGCCATTCTTGAGATATAACGAGGGATGGGGGAAACAGTGACGCACCAAGGTGTTTTTGACGCTCGGGGCGAGTAATCAAAACGACCACCTCTAACGGACATTATGAACTTCAAGAACAAGCAGGTATTTATTGAATTACTTTCTGTGTGGCTGTAACTAAGTAACTCCATGAAGCAGAGTCCCTCATGAGAAACTAACAGGTTCTCCGCTAGTCAAGAAATTCCCCCGTGTTTTGTGGAACCCGAAGGTTCATTACCGCATTGACAAGAGCCCGCCATGCGTCCCTATTCTTAGCCAGATCAATCCAGCTCATGCCCCCATCCCACTTCCTGAAGATCCATTTTAATGTTATCCTTCCATCTGCGTCTGGGCCTTCCAAGTGGTCTCTTGCCCCCAGGTTTCCCCTCTGAAACCCAGTATGTACCTCTTCTTTGCCGTCTTACGTGCTACCTTACCCGCCCATCTCATTATTTTCGATTTGATCGCCCGAACAATATTTGGTGCGGAGTACGGACCATTAGGCTCCTCTTTATGTAGTCTTCTTCTCCACTGCTTTGTCACCTCGTCCGTATTAGGCCCAAATGTCCTTCTCAGCTCCATAGTCTGAAAACGCCATGAGCCCACGTTCCTCCCTCATTGTAAGCCACCAAGTTTCACACCCATACACAACACCTGTGTGGCTCAGTAATTTAAAATTTGTTGGGAGTAGATCAGTTTTCATTTGAAAAATTAATTTTGCTGCCCATTGGACTTTCCTCCCGCAGCGGCGACCCCCCCCCCCCTCCCCAGCTACCTGCTACGCTTGTTGGGAGGATGGTATTTACGTGGTCTGAGGAATTGTGTTTTGAGGGCTTGACTTTATTCGCCTGGTCTACAACAGGACTTATAGTCGGAAGCTTATGAGGCACGTTAGTAAACTCTGTGCAGAGCTGCTGTCATGTCCGTTTGTCCGCATCGAACAGAGCGGCTGCCATTGAACGGCTTGTTGTCAAATTTGATTCGCGAATTTTATGGAAATGTGTTGATCAGATTTACGTTTTCTTCAAGACGGACAGACTAACGTACATTTTATGTGCGCCGTTTTCTTGTGAAGCAAACGAAGTGCGGTTGACGCTCTGGATATAGTATGGCGCCACGTGCAACATACAAATTGTATGGCATGACGTAATAACGTACCATGTATTCTTGTGTTGAGTACGTTCCTGTGCAATTATTGATTTTCTTTATGTGATTTTCAGGATACATAATTGAGGAAAATTCAAACGTGCAGTCATAAAATGTGATATTTATTGATTATATCCGGGGTTAGGAATGTTGGTGTATGTCGTTGTGTAGGTGGGTTATGAATATACCTACAGGTTGTGTACGAAGTAATTATCAGTCTGCAGTAACAAAATATCTAGACTGCTGAAATTTTGAGTTTTTGTATGCACGTGAAAAAGTCATCGTAGTCGTCAATAACAAGTTTTGAGTGAAATGTTAAAACGTCCCCGTACTGTTGATAACGTTATGTTACATGCATGTAATTGTGAATAATAACATATAAATGTGTGACCATTAGATTGAATGTTACGGCCGACTAAGAGGAGTCCTGGATACAAAGAATCTAGCGCGCCTCAGTTTTCCGTCACACCTAGGTGTGCATTTTCCGCCTTATCTCTTTTAAACCATGTTTGCTGTTGGCGAGAAGCTGCAGAATAATACTTAACCCGCTGCCGTGAATCACTGCAGCATCTGGTAGCTACTGCTGAGTTCACGTGGCACTAAATGGGCTTGTGTTAGGATTCGTATGAATGTTAGCCGACTGATTAGTTGAGTCTGACGTCGAAGGGAATCGGGAGGAACACTGTTCGCCACGACCGTGGTTTATTTTAAGGCAACATTGCGACTTTCGTGTGGATGGACTGAAGCCACAGGATACCAGGGAGCTGTCGCCATTCGAGCCGCGCATAATTTTAGAGCCTTACTGGTGCATTAACCTGCTCAGTGATGTTACGATATTGGAGAGTTCATGTAAATTCTTACGTCTTTTTTTTTTTTTTTTGTGGAGATAGCGAAGTATG